>ULYB01022797.1_pt1 | contig 17628 bp, 10 predicted proteins | sample 1961761 | NCBI WGS metagenome assembly ULYB01 (sample SAMEA4835852, study PRJEB28245) | human gut metagenome | biome: gut microbiome; material: fecal sample | place: Denmark | collected 2008
GAGTATCCGGCATTGTCGCTGGTATTAGGGTCTCGTTTGCGGGGATTAGAACCTATGTAGGTTCTAATCCCTTTGTTATAGTCGCCGAGAAGCATATACCCGTCTTGCGATTCAAAGTCGATGGTTAGAGTAGACTGTGTGTCGGACGTATTTGTCTCCAACGGTTCCAAGGTAGTGATGAATATACCTTCTTCCATAGGAACTTCCACCGTGATTCCGGTAGAAAGATTTTGATCGGTTATTTTTTCATACGGAAGAGACAACGCAGCGCCATCTCCGTAACTGTTGCGGTTGAACCGATAAATGTAAAGAGGTTTGGTACAATCGACCTTAAAGGTAATGGATTGTGTTTTGCTTTGAGCATCCATACGTCGATTGACTACGACAAACGAGTAATCTTCGGAGCCGATACGGGCTCCGAGTATACGAATATCTTTGCGCCCTTCCAGTTCGGTCATTTTGAGAATTTTTGCTCCACGGGGAAAGTAACGGCACATCAGTTGCCATGTGTAGTACCAGGGACGTAAAGTCATACCGCCATAAGTTCCGGCATTGTTCCACATGCCGGCATTTTTATTCTGTTCCAGCCCGTCGAGAGCCCAAGCCAATCCCGATGCCATGCCCGAACGGGCAAGTTGTATGCCGTAGTCCCAAAAACCTAATGCATATTCGTAGGTGTCGATTCGACAATGAGCCGGAGCGTCGGCAACAGGCCAGTCGATAAAAGGGACTCCGATGGGAGCCATTTCCGACACATGGACGGGTTTGTTGGAATTGTCGTATTTATAGACATTTGCGAGATAGTTTGCAAAAGTCGTTTCAATGGTGCGATTATATAATTGATTGTAAGTATCGTCGGGTGTATCGTTCAGGTAGTTATGGAAATCATAGGCTGACAGTTGATCTGCGTTGTATTGTGCAGGTTTCCATATCCAGTCGCTCCATGAATCGGCTCCTGACAGAAAATTTGTGGGTAAGCCGCGTTTCTCCAATTCGGCGTAAAGTTTTTTTATCATGATACTCCAATCTTCGTAAGAGATACCTACTCCCAAAGGCTCGTTCGAGGGCGCATAACTGGTAATGATTTTATCGTAACCTTTTGTTCTAAAAAGATACTCGATGAGGTCGGCTTGCAGTTGGGCACATTCGTCGGTTGTGTAAAATTGTTTATAATCCTCTCCGTTATATCCGACCCCCCAGAAACCACTCATAACTTTAATATCGTGTTCCTTATAAAGGTCCATAATTTTGAAATAGGCCTGCATGTATTTGCTATCCCAATTATAAGTTCCGATGGGCAGATTATTCCCATCATCATCTTTGTTGAACCAATCGCGGATTACCGGTAAGCGGACTAACGAAGGTTTGATGGCAAGGATCCGTTCTGTCGTGGTTTTCCATAAATCATCGGACCACGGCTTAAAGGTGTTACCGTCGCTTTCGCGGGCGAATCCCCATTGATTGTACCCGAAGCCTTCCCACGGTGTTTGTAATTCTTCCTCAACAGTCGATTCGAATGCTTGTAAATTCGCAGGGACAATCAATGTTGCAATTACAAGGGTGAGTAAAATAAATTTTCGTTTCATGTTATCAAAAGTGTTATAATTTAGAAAACGTGTGCTTCAAATATTTGCGTGACTTATCTTGTTGTGATGAATTCAAATTTTGAGTCGGAGGAACTGGGATAATGGCTCCCAACCGCAATATAGATAAATCCTTTTTGTTATTTTTCTTTTCTTCGAATTTGTTTGACGGCATCGATCATTCCTCTGAATCCATCGACAGAGACATAAGAAGCGATGGAATTACCCGAACCTAATCCGTAACCCTTGCAAATGCGCCGGTATTCTGTGCCTTTTTTCAATACTTCGTCATATACGGATTGATAGGTTCCCAACGAAAGCAGATTTACATCGAAGCCTCCAAAAAGTCCTATTTGACCGTTATATCGTTTTATCCATTCGTCGAAAGGAGCGATCTGGTCTTCGTTGCTATGCTTTGCGTCGATTCCCAAAGTTATGATGTCGGGCATTATTTCGAATATGTTACCGCAACTGTGCAGAAGAAATTTTTTTTCTGCATGATGTACCAAGTCTATTATACGCTTGGTTTGAGGAAGTATGTGGTTAATGATGGTTGTCGGTTCGAGCATAGTCGATGTGCGGTGTCCCAAGTCGTCGCCCATACGGAAAAAAATGAAGATGTCGCTGTATTCTTGTATCATTTTGGACCATAATTCGACGTATAAGTCACCGATACGAATAAAAAGGTCGCGGAACAAATCGGGGTCTATGTATTGCATGATACACAGATTCTCGTAACCTACCAAATCTTGGGCGGATTCGAAAATGCCATACCCGCATCCTCCATATGCTTTCATTCCTGTTGGCAAGACTTTTCTGATAGCGTCGAGTTTGGGTTTGTTCGCTTCCCAAAACAAATGGGGTATTTCGTCGAAGGGATAGCGCTCAAAATCGGATCGGGTTTGAATGGGGCCTAATTTCCCTCCCATAATTGCACCGTGCTCCGGGAAAACGTCGCAGATTGGAGCTTCGAAGTCAAAAGCATCGTAGGTATTGTTTTTCCAAAACTCCGTTACTTTTTTGAAAAAGTATTCTGGTTCTGTTTCTTGGTAACCGATAAGTTCTTCTCCTGTAAATTTCTCTATAAATTCGATATCGATGTGATGTTCATATAGAGGGAGATACTTTGGCTTTTTGTTATAAAGGACATCGAGAATGTTGTTTGCATTCGGCTGAAACTGTTCCATGTTTTGAGAGAATTTTTAGTCGTTCCAATGGATTAAACCGGCTTTGATATTTTCCAGTGGCATATCGGGCCCGGCTTCGAATTGCCCGATGAGGCCACCATTTACCCATAGAGCTTCTTTCATTTTGTGTACGGCGTCGATTACATCTTCGACACTTCCTTCGGGGAGTATGTGCTGACGACATATTTCGCCCCAGTTTGTAATACGTCCGTTGCATTTTTCGGAGACTTTGTCTAATCCCATGCACCACACTTGACTATTGATGGCATCTACTCCTATCTCGATCAAGTCGTCGTATAGTTCCAAAATGTAGCCGTCGCTATGCATAAAAACGAATTTACCGGCAGTATGGACTTTGTCAAAAAACCGTTTGTATAAAGGTTTATATTGTTTCCTCCATGTTTCAGGCGAGATTAGTAAAGAGCGTTGTGAGCCCCAGTCGTCTCCGAAAATTATTCCGTCGACTTCTAATTTGAGCCATTCGTCTAAATAGGTGTTATAAAAATCTTCGACAATTTCCATTAGTTTGAAATATTCCGGAGACTCAATCAACGTATCCATGAAAAGGTTTTCTGTACCACGAAGGTATTGCATACGTTCGAACAAGCTAATCCAACCGCCTAAGATAAATTTGTCTTTATGAGTGTCGATGAACGCTTTTGTCTTTTCAAATCCAGAGATGCCTGATAAAAATAACTTTTTGGGACTTTCATAGTTCCAAACTTTATTGAAATCGGCAAAAGGATATTCTTTTACTTCTCCGATAATACCTGCTTGGTGATTTACCCAAGTCGATCCCCAACAATCGGTATAGCTGCCGATTTGGTAGTGACGTGCGTCTTCGGTGGAGTCGTCGAACGGGGCGGAGAGAATATCGATTTCGCAGCGATTGATGATGTCGTCAAGCGCTTGTCCGTATTTTAGTTTTGCGGCGGGCAGTTGCCACAGGTTTACCGGAATCCATTCCGGATTGTCATGTCGAAGGGTTCGTATTACATTTTCTTTGGCTGTCATCATAGCGGAATGGGTAGTTATATATTACATTTAAATGTCTTGTCGCCGATTTGTATTAAATAATTGCCATTGTTGAAATAGATATTTTCATTATCGGTCGAGATGTTTTGTCGATATAGTAGTTTACCGGATAGATCGAAAATATTGACTTGCTCTCCGATTGCATTTTTGATTATGATTTGATTGGATACAACGGAACAGTCGATTTCGTTGTTCCTTAATTCGTTAATAGTTGTGGGATCGCCTTCGTTTTTGAATAGAAAATATTCGTTGTCGGCTATATCGGAGGTAGAGGCCGTTATAATGTTGTCTTTTTGAGACAAATATTTTCCGTTAGCCAAAGCCCGTATTGCAGCTTTTTCACCTTTGTCTATGTAGAGGAATTTTGAGGCGGTGTCGAGATTCGATGAAAGTTCCAAAGCGCCGGTAGCAGCATTGACCGATAGATATGAATTGTTTTCGTTGAAGGCGATATATCCGTCGTCGGTATGAGAAACATTAAAACCTGTACCGTTCGGATTCATCGTAATGTCATTGTCGCTGATCGTTAACCTAAGATTGTTGGCAACGTTTTCCAAATAGTATCGTCCGTTCCAATAGCTTCTTTCCCCCGAAACGGCAATACATACAATTTCGAATTTTTTGTTTTCCAACAGTTTGATGTGGAGTATATGTTCTCCGATTCCCAAATCGGTCAATACGATTTGGTCGATGTGTTCTCCGTTAGAGCCGTCAATGACTACGGCCGGATTGTCGTCTACCCAAATTTGGGCCGTTCCGAAATTTTCGTTTGCCGGGCGTTTCCAATATGTGACGGCAGCAACGTCTCCGTTAATTTTAAATTGAAGTTCACTGTTTGCAATTTCGCTTCTCCAACCTTTTCCTGTGCCGAAATCCCAAATAGAACCTCCCGCCGACCAGACACCTGTTTGGACCGGGGTTATATCGGTTTCGTTCAAATAAAATGCATCTTCTAAAATGTTACTATATAGCGGAGCTGGTAGTGATGCCATTCGATCGATGTTCGATGCTTTTTTCCCTTCAAGAAGTTCGGTCGCTATTAGGTCGGCGATTTTTTGATGTGCGGTTGTATTGGGGTGTATGCCATCACCGCCGATGAGTGTAGAGGTTTGGTAATAGTCCAGCCATGTTTTTTCTCCTTTGATTATTTCGTCTTTTATGGCATCGTTGTAACTGACGATCGGAATTTGACAATGTTGAGCGATGGGATATTGACGTTCGATTTTTGAAATCCCAGCTTGCGTGCATAGCATTAGCGATATAACGGCTGGCTCACCCGGGTTTTTCCAGCATTTCCGTATCAGGCTTTCGTAAGAATCCAGATAAATATCTTCGAGTTGGTCGTTGCAAGCATATTCGATTATAATTAAATCGGGGTTGAATCGTAATAGTTTCTCTTCGGCACGGATACACCCGAAATAGGAATTCGTAGAACCGATACCGATATTGATGAAATTGACATTGATTCCAAAAGTCGATTCGAACCAAGCCTTTAATCGGGCTCCGTAACAATTGGTCTCCATCGGTTCGGCGTTGGCTCCGGCAGTCATCGAACCACCTATGACACCGATGGTAATGTCATTGCCGCTTTCAGCTTTTTCCAATAGCTTTTGAACCCGGTAATAGTTCGTTTTTTCGTTGTAATTCTTCGCTTGATAGCCGTCTCCATAACATAATATACTATATTTCTTAATAATTCTATGTCGGATTGGGCATCTAAATAGATAACGACCTGAGTCGCATCTTCCGGTATCAAGTTGTCTTTTAAAGTGCATCGATATAGTCCATGCCCTTTATCCGTTATTTCTGGATAACCGTTGTCCCAACCTTCCACATATTTGGTTTCTTCTCCGGCCGAATTTTTTACGGCCAAAGTGGGACGTAGTCCGGTCGGAGAATAGTAATCGACAATTACTTCATGAGCAATTTCATTTTCGGGCAATTCATAAACTAAGAATGAGTAGTTTGATGGATCGTCGATTTTCAATCGATAGATGTCTCCGGCTCGTTGTGCCCAATCGTCGGTCGTTCCAGAAATCAATTTTGAGTTACCAATCCAAGTTATTTTATAGGTATCTTCGAATTCGTCATATATGCGTCCTGCGTATAGTAATTGGATACTGCATAGTAATAGAGATAATGTTAGGCATTTAAATATGTTCACTTTCATGATAGGTAGTATTAAGTTTTTGTTTTATCGTTTGTATGTTTTTTATGCAAAATTAGAATGGGTATTTGAAATATTATGATATAATTGAGTTAAAGGGTGATATTTTTTTGAATAGTTTATTGCTTAATGATGAAGTAATATTTGATTTTCAAAATAGTATTGTATATGTTCTAAATAGAATTAATGGGTATAGATGGAAGATATGAAGTGTTTTTTCGTTTATTATTTTTATGATTGATGGCCGATTTACAATGAAATTTTTTATAATTTAAAATATTTGTGTTGCTTTATTTTGTAAAATTATATTACATAATACCTAAATATGGGTATTATATAGTATATATATTATATTTAATTTTGCATAAAATTTTGTGGAACGATTTATAGGCTAATCATTTATTGTGTAGCATTTGTAAGAGCTGTTTATTTTGGAATCAAAATATATAATTAAGTAGTGTTTTTATGAAGTTATCAAGTACTAAATTAAAGGTTTTTGGAGGTTGGATCGTTGTGCTTATGTGTATAATGGCTTTTTCTTCCAAAGTTTTAGGGTCGGAATCTATTCCGAAAGAACGTGAAAATTATCAATTTACAGAACGGAGTGTACCTCTTAAATCAGGTAAAGCGCAGGTTCGTAAATATAGAAAGCGCTCGTCTCGAAATCCAGTGGGAATTATTAATATCTCTAAGTTGCCGGCTCGTACTCGTGTTGCCAAAATTAATGCACAAAATTCACCGGCGAATTTGTTCGGCTTTTTGGCAGCTACTAATAGTTATGAAGAGAGGGATTATGGTATCTACTCGATTAATCCTAATACAGGAGATTATTCTAAACTGTATGACGTAGAGGAATATGGTGAAGGCGAAGGCGGTGGGACTTACGCTAATGGAAAATTCTATTTATCGGTTTTTGACGAGTTTTACTGGTCGGGTATCAATTCTGCAAAATTGGTAGTCGTAGATGTCGTGACGGGAGATAAACAAGTTATAGAAAAAGAGGCGGAATATCCTAATGCTGCGGTGAATATGACCTATGATCCGGTCAATGATGTCGTTTATTCAATTAATTATGATGAGGCTGGGGAGGCTTATACGTTGAGTAAATTGGATCTCCAAACATTGGATTTTACAGTTGTCGCTCCAATGGAAAATTCTTATCGTGGAATGTGTATCGATGGAGAAGGGCAAATGTATGTAATCGATGATTATGGCGATGTATATAAGTTTGATAAAGAGTCTGCCGTACAGGGGGAGAAAGTAGTGAGTACAGGTTTTTTCCCTGAATATTCTCAATCGTGTTGTTGGAGCCCTCTCGATCGTAAAATCTATTGGGCTGCTTGTAATTGGAGTGAGAGCGAGTTGATTGTAATAGATCCGGTCTCGAAAGAGTTTTATACGCAATTGGCTTTTGAAAATGGAGAGGAGTGGATTGGCTTGTACACGACAGATCCTTTTTCTGATCCTTCTGCTCCGGCTGCTGTTGAAAATTTGAGTATATCCTATGTGACTCCGGGTGCGACGACAGCCCGAATTTCGTGCGATCTTCCTACAAGGACTGCCGGTGGTAATGAACTGAAAGGATTGATAAATGTAGCCATAGTAGTCGATGGCGATACTGTCCAGATAAAGGAAAACCAAAGTCCCGGTGCGGAATTTTCTATATCTCTTGTATTAACGAATGGATTACATGTATTGAAAGTAATTTGTTTGAATAGTGGCGGAGAGGGGGTTGCAGCTTCGATAAAAACTTTTACCGGAGAAGATATGCCCCAAATTCCAACCGAAGTGACCGCTGTTGCCGAAGAATCTGGGAAGGTAACCCTTTCTTGGACATTACCCGAAGCCGGTATTAATGGAGGTTGGGTAAACTTGACAAAAGTTTCGTATGACATTCTTCGTAATGGAGAGTCGTTATCGACCGACATAAAAGAGACAACTTATATCGATAATCTTCCCGAGAATGAGTTAAAGTCTTACAAGTATACTGTAATCGTGAAGTTCGGCGGAGAAGAGTGTGGGTCGGTCGAGAGTAATTCGGTCGTTTTTGGGAAAGCCGTTTCGCTTCCTTATGAACAAACTTTCGAAGATGCATCGTCATTCGATTTGTTGAACATAATCGATAATAATGGCGATGGTGTGACTTGGCAATTCGATACGGGTCAATTTAGTGCGGGTTATACTTTCTCTGCCGATAATGCTGCTGATGATTATTTGGTATTGCCTAAAATGACTTTTAAAGCTTATAATGTTTATCAGCTTTCGTTCGATATTTGTTCAGGCTCGGGGTATAATGCAGAAATTATTGGTGTTAAAGTGGGAGCGGAGCCTTCCGTAGAATCGTTATCTACGATTGTTATGGAACCGACGGAAATTATGGCGGATGCGTCTTCTCCGAGACATATTGTACTTACCTACGTGCCAGAAGCGAACGGGCAAGGAAATTTTGCAATTCATTGTACAAGCGTTGCCGATCGTTTTGGAGTTAATGTAGATAATATTCGTGTGGAAGAATTCGGAAGTATTTATGCTCCGAAGGGCGTAACCGATTTTGTGGTGACGGCAGATCAAGCAGGATTACAGAAAGCTACAATGAGTTTTGTCGTTCCGAAAGAAAATTATCAAGGAGAACCTCTTTCGTCTGTTTCTAAAATTGAAATCTTGCGTAATGGGAAGTTAATCAAAACGTTTGAAAATCCGGTTTTGGGAGCGACATTAACGTATGAAGACGAACATTCGGACTTTGGGTTTAACACATATAGTGTTGTAGCTTATAGTGGAGAAAATGCCGGTGTAAAAGTGGAACAAACGGTATTCTGCGGTATTTATTCTTTACCTTATATGGTAGCACCGACTCAACAGGAGTTTTCTTTGTTTACGATCAAGGATAATAATAACGATGATAATACTTGGTACTACGATATAAGCGACGGTTCGTTGAAGTATGCTTATTGTTCGAATTCGGCCGATGATTATGTCATAACGCCGGCCATCGAATTGGGAACCGCCCATATGATAGAGGTCGTGTTTGACGCTAAGGCCGGTGTAATGGGTTCTGAGAAATTGGAAGTGACTTATGGTAAATCGGATAAGCCGGAAGATCAACAAAAGGCTCAGACATTTGATTTGACGAACAAGGAATATCAAACTTTTACAGCTACCTTTGAAGTTACAGAGCATGGCCGTTATTATGTCGGATTCCATGCAATTTCCGATCCAGATCAATTTACCTTGAATATAAAAAATATAGAGGTGCGTAACGGTGCGTTGATGAAAGCTCCGGCCGCTGTTGCAGAATTAAAGGCTACTCCCGCTGCACAAGGGGGGCTTTCGGCAACGCTGAGTTTCCGGTTGCCTACTCAAAGCTTGAACGGTGAAGAGCTGACTGGTACGGTCGATGTGACCGTGAAACGTGTCGACGGGTCTGTGGTCGCTGAATTTACGGGTAAACAACCAGGCGAAGTTCTTTCTTGTAATGATGAGAATGCGGTTCAGGGAAATAACGTTTATACTGTGGTGGCCAAGAATGAGTTTAGTGAAGGAGGAACAGCTACGGTAACGTGTTATTGCGGTATCGATGTTCCAAGCATTGTGTCGAACTTTACAGCTTTACCCTCTTCCGATAATTTGAAGGCCGAGTTATCGTGGAGTGTTCCTACGGTTGGTGTGCATAATGGTTATTTCCAGCCATCTGATATTACGTATAAGATTTATGAGTATGTGGGTACGAGTTATAGAGAAGTGGGAACTACCACAGCCCTTTCTTATACGGCTACTCCGTCCTCTTCTAAACTCGATTCTTATACTTTCCTTGTCTCTGCTACTACTATCGGGGGCGAAGGCGAGGCTGCGTTAGATAATGTCGTATTGGGAATCCCTTATACGATGCCTTTCGAGGAAAACGGTGTGAATAATATGACAACAACTTATCCTTGGATTATGGGGGCATTGAGCGGACAAGCCGAGTGGGGATTGACGAATTATATCCGTAGTCTCGGTTTGGAGCCGGAAGATGGAGGAATGTTCGTTTGCCATTCTCAATCGGGTAAGGGAGAAGCTCGTTTACAAGTCCCCAAATTAGATTTGGGTGGTTTTAATGCTCCTACATTGACATTTTTATTATATCGTTACCAGAATGCCGCCGGAAAATTATCGGTGAAAGTGACTGCCGATGATAAAGCATATACCGAGGTTTATAGCGCCAATACAGCCTCTTTTCTTCCGGGTTGGACCGTATGTAAAGTAAATTTGGCTCAATATAAAGATTATCCGTGGATTGCAATTGTGTTTGATGGAGCTGTTTCTAATGGTAGTGATTATGTAATCATCGATAATATAGCGGTTGCTAATGAGTCGGAATTAGATGCGAAACTCGAAAGTATCAAAGGTGCTCGTCGTCCTGTCGTGGGTGAATCTGAAAATTATACGGTTGTCGTTAAAAATAACGGGAAGCAGTCGATAACTTATGATGTGAATCTTTATGTAGATAAGACTCTGGTTCAAACTCTTTCTCGGACGGAGGCTTTGGCGCAGGGAGAAACAGCCGATCATTTATTTACGGTTACTCCTACGGCTGAAATGATAGGTAAAGAAACTCCTATTAAAGCAGAGGTTATAGCAAAAGAGTCTGATGAGATCCCAGAAAATAATATATTGGAGGCAATAATAATCGCTTCTCAATCAGAGTTGCCTGTTATTACCGACCTAGTCGGGGAGAAAACAGAGAAGGCTCATAAACTGTCTTGGACAAAGCCTACATTGACCCCCGAGCCGATGGTAGATGATTTCGAAGGTTACGAATCGTTTATTTATGAGAATATAGGTGATTATACGGTGGTAGATGGAGATGGCTTGACCTCTGCCGGTATTTTATTCGTAGAATTTCCGAATATGGGTACACCGATGGCGTTTCAAGTCTGGGAACCTCTGGCCGAGGGTGTTGATGTGACTTCGAATAACTGGAAGCCTCATTCTGGTGAAAAATGTTTGGTTTCTTGGGCTGGTTTGAGTTATGACGGTCTGACGCCTCAAAATGACGACTACTTGATTTCTCCTGAAATTATAGGAGGAACAAACGTGTCGTTCTATGCTACGATTCCTACAACGGAATATACGCCGGAGACGTTTGAAGTGCTTTATTCGACGACAACGACCGATGTAGATGCCTTTGAATTGCTCGCTACGGAATCGGTTCTTAATGTAGGTTGGAAAGAATATTCTTATCAGTTACCAGAGAATGCCCGTTATTTTGCAATTCATTATATCAGTTCAAATAAGTTCGCTTTATTAGTTGATGATTTGTCGTATGTTCCGGTATCGGCGGTAAAAGATTTATCGGTTGTAGGGTATCATGTTTATTGCAATGGACAGAAACTGACTCAAACTCCTATCGTTGAGACGAATTATTCTACTCCGTCTATTGAATATGGAGCTTATCATGTCACTGTTGTTTATGATAAAGGAGAATCGTTCCGCTCGAATACCGTTCGTTTGGGAACATCGGCAGTAGATGAGTTGAACCGAAATGACATCAGGGTTTATGGTATGAACGGTTGCATTATGGCTGAGGGGGTGACAGGAAGAAAAATATCTGTTTATGGCATTGATGGTCGTATGCTCTTTTATATAGAGTCAGAAAGTGATACAGAGAAAATTCCAATGGAAAGAGGCGTTTATCTTGTGAAGGTAGATAATCGAACAATCCGGGTTCAAGTCCGTTAGTCAGCACACTGCTGGTAAAAGTATGAGAAGAGAGGAGTTTTTGAATAACGAAAGGCTCCTCTTTTTTACATTAAGAAGCCGTTGAATAATATTCGAGTCGTGGAGCCGTTTATATAATATGTAATACTGAGTGTATATTATATTATGCAAAATATCTATGATGCCCGACAAAAAGGGAAACTGATTTTTTTGTTGATTTCTGTCTTGCTGATTGGCGGGGTACTTTATGTCTCGAATGACCTTGTAGAAGACTTGTCTATCGAGGAGCGAAAGAAAATGGAAATATGGGCCGAAGCGACGCGTGAATTGGCCAGTGACAAGACTGAAATGAGCATGGAGTTGATATTGAAAGTGATACAGAGCAATACCTCCATACCGGCGATTATCGTCGATGATACCGGCGAAATAAATCAGTACCTTAATTTGAATTTGCCCGAAACGGATACGGAGAAATATTTACAAGAGAAACTGGAACAATTGAAAAGTAAATCCAATTTGATAGAGATCAATTTGGGAGACGAGGAGAAACAGTATCTCTATTATGACGATTCTATTTTGTTGAAGCGGCTATCTCTTTATCCGTACGTGCAGTTGGGTGTTATGGTCCTGTTCGTTTTAATCGTTTATTTTGCGTTGATTAGTACGAAAAAGGCCGAGCAGAATAAGGTGTGGGTGGGATTATCGAAGGAGACTGCTCACCAATTGGGAACTCCTATTTCGTCGTTGATGGCATGGATGGATTTGTTGGAATCGTCGGGTGTGGATTCCTCGTTACTGTCGGATATGAATAAAGATGTGAACCGTCTGTCTGTCATAGCCGAACGCTTTTCTAAAATAGGCTCGAAGCCAGAAATGGAATTGATATATGTCAACGAAGTGCTTGAAAATGCAACAGAATATATGCGTCGCAGAGTTTCCGATAAAGTATTGATTACGACTCATCTCCCTTCTGATGCCGAGGGTGCGATGGTGTGTCTTTCTTTATTTGAATGGGTTATAGAGAATTTGTGCAAGAATGCAGTCGATGCGATGAATGGAGAAGGGCGTATAGATGTTTATATGACGTCGGAGAAGCAACAGATTTATATCGATATAAAAGATACGGGCAAGGGGATTGCACGGAAAAATTTCAAAACGGTTTTTAATCCGGGGTACACGACCAAGAAACGAGGTTGGGGACTTGGACTTACTTTGGCAAAACGTATTATAGAGGATTATCATGCCGGACGCATTTATGTGAAAGATTCGGAAGTAGGAAAAGGTACGACATTCAGAATCGAATTGAAGCGAGTCGTTTAGTCGGGCTGGAAAATCTTTCTTTTTTTTGAATGTTGTCGGGGCTAATCGATTATGGCTCTCCATTTGAAAAATTGTGAATGTGAAATAAAAACTACCGAAAAGATTGACTTGTAACGATTATTTTTTATACCTTTGCGGAGTTTTAACGACAAATAGCATTGGGACGATTTAGTGCTTATAAATTACCGCTCAAAAGTATGCTGATAGGTACTCAGGATTTTGAGTATGTATTGGATAATGAGTTCTTTAAGAATATCGAAGGTGAAGATGTTCAAAAAGGAAAGGTGAAGGTGAAATTGACAGTGAAGCGGACGGCGGCTTCTTTCGAACTGGATTTTGATTTGGAAGGAGTTATTCAAATTCCGTGCGATCGCTGTTTGGACGATATGGACCATGAGGTAAAAACCCAAGAAACGCTCTATGTGAAATTCGGTTCGGAATACAGCGAGGAGAGCGATAATGTGGTTGTTATTCCTGAAAGTGACGGGGAATTGAATATTGCATGGTTTTTATATGAGTTCATTGCACTGACAATACCTTTGAAGCATGTTCATCAGGCAGGAAAATGCAATAAATCGATGAGTGCTAAATTGCGTAAACATGCGGCGCGTTCTATGGACGATAGCGACGAAAGTGAAGATGCCGCATCATACGATGATGAAGATGTTGTAGATGAAGTGCCCGGCGAAGGGGAGGAAACTGACCCGAGATGGGACGAATTAAAGAAAATAATAGATAATAATTAAAGTAATAGAAAAATGGCACATCCTAAAAGAAAACAATCGAAAACGAGAACAGCCAAAAGAAGAACTCATGATAAAGCTGTGGCTCCAACTTTGGCAGTTTGTCCTAACTGTGGTGCTTGGCATGTATACCATACTGTATGTGGAGAGTGTGGTTATTACAGAGGAAAATTGGCAATCGAAAAAGAAGCTGCTGTTTAAGCTCTTATCGATAAGTATGTATGGCCCTAAAGCGATTTAGGGCATTTTTTCACACACTAAGCCGATTTTATTATTATGCAGAATGCAAAAATAACGGGAATTGCCTCGTATGTTCCCGATTATGTTTTGACAAACGACGAGTTGTCGCATATGGTCGATACCAACGACGAGTGGATTACTACTCGTGTAGGTATTAAAGAACGTAGAATTTTAAAAGGAGAAGAAACGGGATCTTCCGATTTGGGTGTAAAAGCAGTAGCCGAATTGTTGAAAAAAACAGGAGTAAAGCCCAGTGAAGTAGATTTACTCATTTGTGCTACGTCGAATCCCGATTATCGTTTCCCTTCTACGGCATCGATCGTATTGGAAAAATTGGGAATAAAAACAGCTTATGGGTATGATATACAAGCCGCTTGTGCAGGGTTTATCGTTGCTTTGCAAGCAGGAACTGCCTATATAAAGAGCGGACTGTATAAGCATGTGGTTGTTTTGGCGGCAGAAAAGATGTCGTCGATGGTTAACTATAAGGACCGTTCTACTTGTCCACTGTTCGGTGATGCTGCGGCTTGCGTTATGTTAGAACCTACCGACGAGGAAGTCGGAGTGAAGGATGCCGTGTTGCATACCGATGGTATGGGACTGCCTCATTTGTTGATGAAAGCCGGTGGTGCTGTTCATCCTGCTTCGCACGAGACGGTAGATCATGATGAACATTTTGTTTATCAGGAAGGTCGGGCGGTATATAAGCATGCGGTAACCGATATGCTCACTTCTTCGGAAAGCGTGATGGCTCGCAATGGTTTGTCCGTAGATACGATCGATTATTTTATTCCTCATCAGGCAAATTTGCGTATTATAGAGGCTATTGCCGATCGTATAAAGCTGCCGGAAGAAAAATTATTGGTCAATATTCAAAAGTACGGGAATACGAGTGCATCGTCTATCCCTTTGTGTATGGCCGAATTTGAGCATAAATTCAAAAAAGGAGATAAACTTGTCCTCACGGCTTTTGGAGCAGGATTTACATGGGGAGCTCTTTATCTCGTTTGGGGATACGACGCAAAATAAATTTGTCGAGATATAAGAAAGACGCATCTTTTGGCGAAAGAGATGCGTCTTTTCTTGTTTTCGAACAAAAGCGATTGTAGGTTGTTTCGTCGGGTAGAATATTTTCACTACTTTTGTATTCAGAAGTTATTGACTTGTAACCAAATAAAACAGAATTATGCATAAGGCCGGATTTGTAAATATTGTCGGGAATCCCAATGTAGGTAAGTCTACGTTGATGAATTCACTGGTCGGAGAACGAATTTCGATTATTACGTCGAAGGCACAGACGACTCGTCATAGAATTATGGGAATAGTGAATACCGAGGATATGCAGATCGTCTATTCCGATACTCCGGGAGTTCTTGTCCCTAATTATAAGTTGCAGGAGTCGATGCTGAATTTTTCTCAGTCGGCATTACTCGATGCCGATATTTTGCTTTATGTGACCGATGTGGTGGAAGCTCCTGCGAAAAACCAATCGTTCCTCGACAAGGTGGCTCGGGAGACGGTTCCTGTATTGGTAGTTATCAACAAGATCGATTTGCTGAAAGAGCAGAGCGCTCTTGAAACGTTGGTAGAGGAGTGGAAACAGTTGTTGCCGAATGCCGAGATTATACCGGTTTCGGCACAATATAAATTTAACCTCGACTATTTGTTGAAGCGTATTCAGGAATTACTACCTCCGTCACCTCCGTTTTTCGAGAAAGATGCTTTGACCGATAAGCCGGCTCGTTTCTTCGTAACGGAAATTATCCGTGAGAAAATATTGCAGACGTACGATAAAGAGATTCCGTATGCTTGTGAGGTGGGGGTAGAACAATTCCATGAAGAAGAGAATCGTATTCATATTATGGCTGTTATCTATGTGGAGCGAGATTCTCAGAAAGGAATCGTTATCGGGAAAGGCGGTTCGGCTTTGAAGAAGGTAGGGACTTTGGCCCGGAAAGATATCGAAGTGTTTTTTGACAAAAAAGTTTTTCTCGAACTGTATGTAAAAGTGGAGAAAGATTGGCGTAGTCGGGAAAATAAATTGAAAGGTTTCGGGTATATACCTGAATAAAAGATTAAGAAATAAAGGCTGTGAGAGCCGTAAAAAGAAAGTGGAATTATGGGAAATATAGTAGCGATAGTAGGACGCCCGAATGTGGGAAAATCGACTCTTTTCAATCGTCTGACTCAAACTCGTAAAGCGATTGTCAACGAAGAAGCCGGTACGACACGGGATCGACAATACGGTAAGGTCGAGTGGTGCGGTCAGGAATTCTCTGTTATCGATACCGGAGGTTGGGTTGTTAACTCGGAAGATATTTTTGAGGAAGAGATTAACAAACAAGTGGCTTTGGCCATTGAGGAAGCCGATGTTATTTTGTTCATGGTCGATGTGAAAACCGGTGCGGTAGACCTCGACGACCATGTGGCAGCTATATTGCGCCGTTCGGATAAACCGGTGATTTTGGTAGCGAATAAAGCCGATTCGAACGAGTGGCAGTATAACGCCGCCGAATTTTATTCGTTCGGGCTGGGCGATCCTTTTTGTGTGTCGGCAGCCAGCGGTTCGGGAACGGGCGATTTGCTGGACGAGATATTGAAACGTTTTACCAAAAAATCGGAACCCGAGATAGAGGAAAACATTCCTCGTTTTGCGGTGGTGGGACGCCCTAATGCCGGAAAGTCTTCTATCATCAATGCGTTTATTGGCGAAGACCGGTATATTGTTACCGATATTGCCGGTACGACTCGCGATTCGATTTATACCCGATACGATAAATTCGGATTCAATTTTTATTTGGTAGATACGGCCGGCATTCGTAAGAAAGGGAAGGTTACCGAAGATCTCGAATATTATTCGGTGATTCGCTCCATACGAGCTATTGAAGCCTCTGATGTTTGTATTTTGATGATCGATGCTACAAGAGGTATCGAAGGACAGGATTTGAATATCTTTTCGTTGATACAGAAAAATAAAAAGGGTTTGGTGGTTTGTGTCAACAAGTGGGATTTGGTAGAAGATAAATCGAACAAGGCTATTCAAACTTTCGAAAATGCCATACGGGCACGTCTTGCTCCTTTTGTCGATTTTCCCATTGTCTATGCTTCGGCGTTGACTAAGCAACGTATCTATAAAGTTTTGGAGAACGCCGTGCAGGTTTATAAGAATCGGCATACCAAGATACCTACTTCGAAATTAAACGAAGTGTTGCTGAGTGCGATAGAAAATTATCCGCCTCCTGCACATAAAGGCAAGTATGTAAAAATAAAATATGTGACCATGTTGCGGGAGACTTACGTCCCCACGTTCGTGTTCTTTTGTAATTTGCCGCAATGGGTGAAAGACCCGTACAAACGGTATCTCGAAAACAAGATACGGGAGAATTGGAATTTCAGCGGTACACCCATCAATATTTTCATGCGAGAAAAATAAAACTGTTTATAGCTTTTGTCGTTTGTCCCGAAGTCTCACAGATTTCGGGACAGATATTTTAAATACTATTGAAAGATTGCTATTTTTGTGAATAGTAGAGTCTTGATTTTAATTATTTAGAAGTTTTTATATATGGAGGATAAGGGAGAAAGTAAATTCCGGAATGTGATGGAGCGTTATTGGTATGCCCTTTTTATCATTGCTGTCGCATTGGCTGGCG
>ULYB01019922.1_pt1 | contig 17471 bp, 20 predicted proteins | sample 1961761 | NCBI WGS metagenome assembly ULYB01 (sample SAMEA4835852, study PRJEB28245) | human gut metagenome | biome: gut microbiome; material: fecal sample | place: Denmark | collected 2008
TATAAATATGGTAATAATTATCTATAATACTTTATTTAATATAGTAAATAATAATAATGTAGTCTGTTAAACTATTTAAAGGAGATGTTATTTTATGTTTTTTAAAATTTTAAAAAACAAGATTCTGCTTCCTTCCCTACTTGCATTATTTATTATACCCAATACTATCCTTGCCTATTCAGATTATATAATTGCTGGTGGTGAAAACATTGGTATTGAACTTAATTCTAAAGGTGTTATTATTGTAGGTACTTATGATGTATCAGGAGTTAATCCTGCTAGTAAAGCTGGATTACAAACTGGTGATAAAATTATTAAAGTTAATAATACTGATATTACTAATATTGAGGATATGCTTAGTTTAATTGAAAAAACTAATAATAAGGAAAATATTAGTATTACTTATATGCGTGGTACTAAAGAAAACACTACTAATTTAAAATTAAGTAAAACAGAGGATAATGTCTATAAAACAGGATTATATGTTAAAGATAGTATAACTGGTGTTGGCACTCTTACTTTTATTGATCCTAATACTAAATTATTTGGAGCTTTAGGACATGAAATTATTGAAAAGAATACTGGTCAAAGATTGGAAATTAAAGACGGTAAAATATATGGTTCTTCAGTAACTGGTATTACTAGAAGTGATATTGGTAAACCAGGAGAAAAAAATGCTAAATATGATAGTAGTAAAGTCTTTGGAACAGTAAGTGAGAATACTTCTAGTGGTATATTTGGTAAATATACTACGGATATTCCAGATAAGAAATTATTTGCTGTTGCTAAAGAAGAGAATGTTAAAACTGGTAAAGCAAGTATTTTGACTGTTATTGATGGTAATACTATTGAAAGTTTTGATATTAATATTTTAAGAATTAATAATAATGGCAATAGTACTAAAAATATTTTATTTGAAATTACTGACGAAAAATTACTTAAAGATACTGGTGGTATAGTACAAGGTATGAGTGGTAGTCCTATTATTCAAGATGATTATATTATTGGGGCAGTAACTCATGTAGTTGTAGATGATCCTAGTAAAGGATATGGTATATTTATTACTAAAATGTTAGAAGAAGCAGAAAATTAAAAAAGAGGATTTGTTCCTCTTTTATTTTAAGCACACCAATTGTTTTCTTTTTTTAGTTTATTTATTATATTATTATGTTCTGTTTCATTTTTTGACATATATAATTTACCTTTGCAATCATTTACAAAGTAATAGTAATTATGTTTTTCTGGATTTAATACGGCTTCAATTGATTCTATAGATGGATTCCCAATTGGTCCTACTGGTAAGCCTTTATTATAAGCACATCTAGTATTATACTTGTTAGAGCAGTCATTTAATTCAACAGAAGTAAGTCTATTTGTAGACCAATCATCTATTTTTGCTCCATAATATGATGTAGCATCGCTACCTAAAGTAGGAAAGTATTTAGAATCTAGTCTATTTAAGAATATACCAGCAACTGACTTACGATCATCTTTATTAGCAACTTCAAGTTCTACTACTGAAGCTAAGGTTATTATTTCATGAATACTAAGTTTGTTATTTGTAATGCTATCTTTATACTTTGATAATTTGTTATCGGTTTCATCTAACATCTTAGTAATTATATCTTTTATATCGGTATCTTTTATAATGTTATATGTTTCTGGAAATAAATAGCCTTCAAGTGGATAATAGATATTTTTGTTTTTAATATCATTAGTTAAAAACCAATATTTGCTAATTAATTCATCAATATAATTATTATCATTCATAAGAGCTATAACACTATCATAACTATTATTAGTCTTTTTTGAAATTAACTTTGCTATACCTCTAACATTTATTCCTTCTTTAAAGGTTATATTGTTTTCGTTAGTTTTACCTTCTTCAAGTAAAGATACTATTTTTTTTACTCCCATATCTTCACTAAAATTATAGGTACCTGCTTTTAGGTTTATTTTATTAGTTAATCTTGTATAAACTTTAAAGATAGTTATATTTTTTATTAAATTATTTTCTTTTAATGTGTTAGCAATACTATTAATACTACCTGCTTTAATAGTTACTTCTTTTGGGGTATTATCATTTGATACTTTTGCCATATTTATATTATAAAATGTACATACTGCCACTACTAAAAAGAATGATATCACAACTAGCGCAAGGGCTATATTTCTAAACTTCTTCATAATTCCTCCAAAAAAAGACTATTCGTCTTCTTTCTTTTCTTTTTTTGATTCTTCGGTAATTGAAGTTATTATAGTTTCTATTATTTTCCATTCTCTTTCTGTTTCTACTGGTAATAACTCAAGTGGCTCAGCATCTGGTTTAAATACTGATGCATATACTTTGGTATTTCCTTCTTCATCTTTGGTATTATCTGTATATACCATATAATTCTTTTTTGTTTCATCTGATTCAAAAGTAAATAGTATTTCAAATTCTATTTCTTTTCCTTCTCTATCAATTACTTTAAATGTATTTTCTTTATTCATGTTCATTTTTCTCCTTATTTAAATAGTCTTGTAATATTATTTGAGCGGCGATACTATCTACTTTTTTCTTTCTTTTTTTACGGGATATATCAGCTTCAATTAAAATTGAATTTGATATTACTGAGGTTAATCGCTCATCAAAAAAGATTACTGGAATATTAGTATTTTCTTCTAGTATTCTTTTATATTTGGTAGTTATTTCTGCTCTTTCTCCTAAAGTATTATTCATGTTTTTAGGTAAACCTAATATTATTTTTTGAATATCATATTCTTTAATAATATTCTTTATCTCATCTATTGTACTTAAATAATCTTCATCTTTAAAGAAGATTGTTTTAAGTGAGGAAGCTATTGTTAATGTTGTATCAGATATGGCAAGACCTACTGTCTTACTACCTAAGTCTATTCCTAAATATCTCATTTTAAATAATTTTTTAATAGTTCTTCTACTAAAGTAGTTCGATCTATTTTAGCTATTCTGTTTCTTGCTTCTTTGTACGATGAAATATAACCTAAATCTCCTGATATGATATAACCTACTATTTGATTTATAGGATTATATCCTCTTTCTGCTAATGCTTCAACACAAGCTTCTAGTGTTTCTCTAACGCATTTATCTGTTACTTTAGATACATCAAATAATGTAGTATTCTCATTCATAATATCACCTTCTATAATATAATTTTATCATATTATTTTTATTTTCACAACATTTTTTAACAATTCTTTTACTCTTACATAAACTATGGTAGGTGAATATCTATGTTTAATAATTTTTTTAACTTCTTTCGTTTATGTGCAGGTTTTAAATTATTTTTATTTTTAATGGTATTAATGTTAATGATTATTACTTTTTATCAAATGTTAATTACTTTATTTGCTCCTTGTTTTGGTAATGTTTTTATTTTATTACTTGAATACTTAGCTTTAATTTGTTTAGGCTTTTGGTTAATATTTGGATGTTAAAAGATTGCTACTAGTTGTGGTCTTTTGATTATATTATTTTATTTTTATGACCTTAGGCATAAAAATACCTCGGAAGACTATAGGCTGAAGAGGAATTAAAAAAGAAAACTAATTAATAGTCTTCTTTATATATTTATTTATCATTTTCTAAATCAAAGATAATATCTCTAAGTTCCATAGCTCTTTCAAAATCTAAGTTAGAAGCAGCACTTTTCATCTCTTTAGTAAGACTATCTATTAAATCTAATTTTTCTTTCTTACTTAATTTAGATTCTTTTTCAACTTTCTTTTCTGTCTCATTAGAAATAACTTCAGGTATATCTTTAATAATAGTTTTAGGTATAATACCATGTTCTTTATTATATTTTTCTTGGATATTTCTTCTTCTTTCGGTTTCAGTAATAGCTTCATTCATACTATCAGAAATAATATCAGCATACATAATAACTCTTCCACTGCTATTACGGGCCGCTCTTCCTATTGTCTGAATTAGACTTCTGGTACTTCTTAAGAATCCTTGCTTGTCGGCATCCATAATGGCTATTAGACTTACTTCTGGTATATCTATTCCTTCTCTTAATAGGTTTATTCCTACTACTACATCATATTTACCTAGTCTTAAGTCTCTTATTATTTTTAATCTTTCTAAAGTCTTTACTTCACTATGTAAATAAGCTACTTTAATATCTAGACTCTTTAGATAGTTAGTTAATTCTTCGGCCATTCTAATTGTTAATGTTGTAATTAATGTTCGTTCATTCTTTTCTATTTGTTTATTTATTTCTTCAACTAGGTTATCTATTTGATTTTTGGTTGGTCTTACTTCTATTAATGGATCTAATAGTCCAGTTGGTCTAATTATTTGTTCTACTACTTTATTATTTACTCTCTCCATTTCATAGTCTCCAGGAGTAGCACTTACATAGATTACATCATTTAATTTTTTAGTAAATTCTTCAAACTTTAATGGCCTGTTATCAAGAGCACTAGGTAATCTAAAACCATAGTCTACTAAGTTCATTTTTCTAGCTCTATCGCCATTATACATAGCTCTTACTTGTGGTAATGTTACATGGGATTCGTCTATTACGAGTAAGAAATCTTTGGGAAAGAAATCTATTAAGGTATTCGGAGACTCGCCTTCTTCTTTTAGTGCTATATGTCTTGAATAATTCTCAATACCACGGCAAAAGCCTGTTTCTGATAACATCTCCATATCATAATTTACTCTTTCTTCAATTCTTTGTGCTTCAATTAACTTGTTATTCTCTTTAAAGTATTTTACTCTTTCTTCTTTTTCTTTATTTATTCTCTCTATACTTATCTTTAATCTTTCTTCATCGGTTACAAAGTGAGAAGCTGCAAATATGGATACGGTCTTTTTATCTTTTAGAATATGACCAGTAATGGTATCTACTTCACTTATTCGATCTATTTCATCTCCAAACCACTCTATTAGTAAACCATTTGTTCTTTCATAGGCTGGTACTATTTCTAGAGAATCTCCTCTTACTCTAAAGGTTCCTCTTTTTAAATCAATATCATTTCTTTCATATAACATTTCTATTAATTTTTTTAATATTATATCTCTATCTATAGTATCTCCAACATTAAGAGTTAACATCTTCTTTTTATATTCTTCTATTTCTCCTATTCCATAGATACATGATACTGAAGCTACTACTATGACATCACTTCTTGATATTAAGGCTGAAGTAGCACTATGCCTTAATTCATCTATTTCATCATTAATTGATGAATCTTTTTCTATATAGGTATCGGTACTAGGTACATAGGCTTCTGGTTGGTAGTAGTCATAATATGATACAAAATACTCTACTCTATTCTCAGGAAATAGTTCTTTTAATTCGTTATATAATTGCCCTGCGAGTGTTTTATTATGAGCTAATACTAAGGTTGGTTTATTTGTTTTTTCTATTACATTAGCAATAGTAAACGTTTTACCAGTACCTGTTGCTCCTAGTAAGACTTGTTCTTTCTTGCCTTCTTTTATTCCTTGCACTAATTCATTTATCGCTTCTGGTTGATCCCCACTAGGTTTATATTTACTAACCAATTTAAACATAATCATCCCTCCTATAAACCAATCTAATTAACTATCAATTTATAAAAACATCGTTTTTGCTATATAATTTTACCATTTTTTCATAGAAAAAACAAGATAGCAGTCTAAATTACTATCCAAAACACATCATTTCTATTGAAAAAAAGAATTTTTTATGATAAAATAATAAACAATTCAAGAAAGGAAGTTTAATTATGAATATAATAAAAAAAGTAAATTATAATTATAATATGGCAAGAATTTATATTAAGAAAAAACTTACTCACAATTTAGGTAAAGTTGTTGAAGATGATAAAAAGATAACTTGTTATATAAAGAGCAGTAACCTAGAAAAAAGAAAATCAAAGTACAAAGATAACTCTTATACTATTTCTTGTTATGGTATAGGAGAAGACGAAGAAAAATTAGTAAAAAAATTTAAATTGAATAAACCAATTTGTTATGTATTTGAAGATATTGATTTTAAAGACCATAAAATATATATTTTTGGATATGACAATTGTGAAGTTATTATTAAAAATTGTACTTTTAGTTCCAATAAAGGAGTTAGCATTGTTGGCACCGATGGTAAATGTACAATAGATAATACAAATATAACTATATTTCCGTATTTAAATATTACCGCTAAAGAATTAATAATCAAAAACATGGATAGTAGCAAAATAGGAACAATAAATCCAAAAGCAGATATTTTATTTGCAGCCAAAGATAAAATTGAAGTAATAGACTCTAATATTGGTAATCAAAAAGAAAATATTATTATCACACTAAGAGCTACTAATAAATTAAATCTTATTAACTCTAATATTGTTGGAAATAAATTAGAATGTAAATCAAATGTAATTACCACTGATAAACAAAGCTCGTTAGTAGCAGTTGACAAAATTATTTTACAAATTAATAATTTTAATCCTATAAATATTAATGCTCCAACTATAGTTTTAAATAAAGAGGAAATATCTAATAAAAGTACAGAAATAAAAAGAGTAACAGATCCACTAACAAAAAAAAGATTAGAACTAATAAATATCTTAAAACAAGCTAAAATTCAATGTGAAAGTATTAATTCTCAAAAAGTTTTAGAATCTGAAGAAGAACTAAATAGTAGACCTGTTAGTAGAATTTTAAAAATATAAATTAAGGAAGAGTACATAAAACTCTCCCTTTTTATTTTGTTATTTCAGTTTGAGCCTTAATAAATTAAGTCTCTCACTGTTATATTAAGACTTATCCTAAGTCTTAATATAAAAACTATTTTTTATTATTAATCCATATCAAATCTCTAATAGTATCACCATATAATTTCTTAGTCTCATCATCAATATCATTAATTTCATTAATCATACCAAGTATCTGATTAAGTTTAAGCTTTTTCAATTCTCTAAAACTCTTAATATTATTACTCTCAAAAACATTAAATATGGAATTAATCATAATCTCTAACTCGCTATCACTATATCTCTTATTCCAAGTCTTAATTCTTTTATCAATATTCAAACTAAATTTAGATATCTTCCCCTTCTCTAAAAACTCTCCAAAACAAAGCCAAGTATTAATATCATGTTCTAGTATTCCAGAAGCATTAGATTTAACAATCTTTTTATTATTAGTACTATATAAAAGCATTCCAATAATACTATCTTCGGGTATATATATTTGTAATTTAGGTAATATCTTTTTAAAGTTATTATTTAAATCTTTTTCTCTAAAACCAGGGCCATCTAAATTATATATAGTTTTTATTTTTTTAAAGATATCATTATTACAATACATTGAAGCTGTCATAGCAAGATTACCACCTTTAGAGTGACCTCCAATATATATTTCTCTATCTTCACTTGTTATTACTTCATTTAAATAATTAATAGCGTACTTTTGAGATATAATTGGAAAATGATAACCTAAAGTAAAGTCTTCTTTCCATCCTATAATAGTTCCATTAGTTCCTTTATAGGAAATAAATACTTTATTATCAAAATATATTTTGAGTGCTCCAAATTGTTTTTCATTATCGACATATTCTTTATAATTACTTAGATATATATCTTTATATCTAGTACTTGTATAAATATCTTTTAGATTGGCAATATTACCTTTCATAAAAGTACTTAAGTAAACATTCTTAGTCTTTTGATAAATATTAAAAGCTTCTTTTAGTGTTATCTTATTATTATCTTCAGGTACAATATTATGCCAATCTATATAAGATAATTCAGTAAATAATAATACATCATTTATATTTAATTTGCATTCATTAAATGTTAAACTTTTATAATATTTTAAATATTCTTTAATTGTAGCCATAATTACTCCTTATCTATTAATTTTTCTATATCAACATAATAGTCTTTCATGTTATCTTTATTTACATATACTGTAAAAGTATATATATCATTATCACCTATATATAATGTTGGATCATACCATAATCTTTCACTTTTAAATCTATATGTATTTTTGCTTATTGGATCATCATATTCACATATTATATTACTTGGATTTCTTCCTAATACTCTTAAATTAAAGTTAGTATTAGTCTCAATATAAGTTGCTTCTACCTTAGTACCTGTTTTTATTAATCTTTCTTTCTTCTTTTTATTACTTATTATTTTAAATATATTTATGCCTCCGATTAATAGGAAAATAATGCCTATAAAAGGAAGTAATAAAATTAATAATTCTAATTTCTTATTTCCTATGATATTAGGATCATTCTTCATATAATATATGTCTATCTTTTTACCTTCATAAAAGGTACTTGAGTAACCACGCATTACTGAGGTATATCTTTTACCATCAACATTATAAGTAACATATACATCAGGAGTATCACTAGAAGTACTTACTATAGAGGTTATTGTACCTATAGTATCTACTTTATTACTATTATCTAACATTATAACTGAAGTATATAAACCAATTGAAGTAATAATAATACCAATGATTAAAAATACTATATATAATCTATTAATTTTTTTATTTAACATAATTTACCTCTTTATCTACTATGGTATTTTCATCTTTTACTATACTATTACTATTTATTATTCCTCTTACTCTAGTTAAAGGATAAATATTAGTATTCTTACCAATAATAGTACCTGGATATAATACACTATTACATCCTACTTCAGTAGAGTCTCCTATTACAGAGCCCATTTTTCTCATACCAGTAGATACCTTCTTACCTTTATATTTGATATCAATGTTTGTACCATCATTCTTTAAATTACTAAGTATTACCCCTGCTCCTAAATGAACGTGATATCCTAAGATAGAATCTCCTATATAGTTATAATGTGGTAGCTGACAGTTATCAAAAATAATAGAATTCTTTATCTCAGTACTATTTCCTATTACACAATTCTTTCCTATAATAGCATTTCCTCTTATATATGCTCCTGGTCTTATTATAGTGTTATCATCTATTATACATGGTGCTATAATCGTAGATAACTTATCTATTTCTACATTACTTCCTACCCAGATATGGTCTTCTATTTCGGTATAATTATCTTTATCAAGATTATTACCTAAAGTAATAATATAATCTTTTATATAGGGTAATACCTCCCAAGGATAATTTGTTTCTTTAAATAAATCTTTACTTATTGTTTTATTAATATCTAAAATACCTTTTAAATTCATATCTCATCCCTTCTATCATACTAAGTATATCATTTTTTTTAATGTAAAACAATATTTACTTAGTATATAGTAATAACTAATATATAATAGATATGGTTGATATCTTAACTAAAGACTTATCTTAAGGCTTTAGTTAACCTCTAAAGACCTAGACTTTAGAGGATATAAAAAAAGAGATATCTACATTGAGATATCATCTTTACATCTATTTATAAAAGCTTTAAATATATTATTATATTGTGGTAATACTTCAGGATGAAACTGTACTCCTAGTACAAAACGATCGTTGCCATTATATTCAATAGCTTCGATTAAATTATCTTCAGAATAAGCTACTACTTTAAAGTTACTTCCTACTTCAGTTATGGTATTATGATGAAGACTATTTACTATTATTTCTTTACGATCTAATATTTTATATAGAAAACTATCTTCGTTAACATAATCTTTATGAGCTAAAGTAGTTAAATTTTTTCTTATTACTTCAATAGGCCAATGATCTACTCCAGTATCTATTGGCTTTATTATTCTTTTTCTTTCTTTATTTTCTATATTAACTGAATACATGGCTAGTGTTTGCATACCCATACATATTCCTAATATAGGTTTCTTTCTTTGATAGAAGTAATCTATTACTTTAAAATTTACTTCTTTGATATAGCTTCCTCCGGGTAATAATAAACCATCACACATATCTAGTGTTTCTTCTATTAATTTGTCATCTACTAATGGTATTAGTAGTGGCACGGCACCATTTTCTACTATTTTCTTGATATAATTATTACTGTATTTATATACATCATAAAAGGCATCATTGGTCTTCATATATTCACTAGTACCAAGTATACCAATAATTACTTTCTTCATATTATCACCTAATTAATTATATTAATTAACATGGTTATTATTTCTTCTATAATGATATTTTTATTTTCTTCTCTAGTTATTTTATCTACTTTTATTTCTTTATGATAATATTTATTATTATCTTTGTTATAGATACTTATAAATACTAAATTATCTTCTCCATAAGGATTATTTATATCTGGCCTACTAAGTTTTCCCGTTATTCCTACTCCATAATTGGAATTGGTATAATTACTAATTACCTTGCTCATTTCATCTGCTGTTTCTATTGAATATACGGTATATTTATCAATTATTTTACTATCTACCCCTAGTTTTATTTTATATTCATTAGAATATGTTATAGCACTAAATTTAAGTACTTCACTTGCTCCTGGTATATTAGTAATAGCATTTACTAGAGCTCCTCCGGTACATGATTCCATAGTACTAATGGTTTTATTATTTTTTATAAGTAATTCTACTACTTTATTCATTATTTCCTCTTTTGAAATATAAGCTTCTTTCTATCTCATACTCTAATGTTGTATGATTACCATGTCCTGGACATATTATCATATCTTTAGGATATTTCTTTATTTTTTCGATACTACGCATCATTTCTTTATAGTCACCATCATCTAAATCACATCTACCAATACCTAAACAGAAGACAAAGTCACCATCAAATAAAATATTATCTTCTTTGAAATAATAACTTACTGAATCTTTAGTATGACCAGGAGTATATATTACTTCAAAATTAAATGGTCCTATAGTATGTTCTCCTTCTTCTAAATTATCATATTTGTATACTAGATTTGGGTCAAATTCTTCTAAAGCTCCAACATGATCAAAATGATTATGGGTTATTAAGACTCCTGCTACTTTTTTATGGCCTATTACTTTCTTTATTCTTTCGTATTCATCACCTGGATCTACTACTATGACTTGTTTATCTTTTTCTAAGACATAACAATTTTCTTCTAATAATCCTACTACTACTTTTGTTATTTTCATTTTTCCTCCTACTTTATACCTGCTCTTTTACTTAATGCGTCTTTAGCGGCTTCTTGTTCTGATGCTTTCTTACTACCAGCGGTTCCTCTTCCCATAATGATTCCATCTACTTTAACTATGGAAGTAAATTTTTTATTATGAGCAGGTCCTTCTTCATCTACTACTTCATAGATAATTGATTTTTTTACTGTTTGTGCTAGTTCTTGTAATGTACTTTTATAATCATGTAAGAAATCTACTTCTTTTTCAATATATTTTAAAATTATATTTAATACAAAACTTCTAGTAAATTCAAACCCTTGATCTAGATAAAGGGCTGCTACAAAGGCTTCAAAGACATCTGCTAAAATGGTTTGATTTATTTCTTCACCTATTCCTACTCTTATATCTAAGTCTAATCCTATTTCTTTGGCATATGTAGCACATGCTTCTTCACATACATAAGAAGCTCTCATTCTAGTCATTGTTCCTTCTTCTAAATGTCTTTCTTTATATAAATATTCACTTATGATTATTTCTAATACGGCATCTCCTAGAAACTCTAATCTTTCATAATCTGGATAATTAGGATTCTCATTAGTAAATGATGAATGAGTTACTGCTTCCATATATAAGTTCATATTCGTGGGATTTATATCTAATTTATTAAATACTTTCATATATACCTCCTAATTCTTACTAGCATCAAAATAATTTATTTTGATTCCTTTACTAGTAAACTTATCTTCATATTCTGTAGTAATAATATTATCTTTATAACTATGTAAATCATTACTTATATCATTTATATTATATCCATATTCTTTTAATGATTCTACTGAATAATTAAATAAATCTATATTATCAGTCTTCATTATAATATGTTTCTTATCTTTAAATATACTATCATATCTAGCTAGAAATCTAGGACTAGTAAGTCTTCTCTTAGTATGCCTTTCTTTTGGCCATGGATCGGAAAAGTTTAAGTATATTAAATCTATTTCTTTATCAAATACTTCTTCAATTAAACGTGCATCCATACGAATTAAATATAAGTTATTTAATTCTAATTCGTTTGTTTTTTCTACTGCTCTTAAGATAACTGAATCATACATTTCTATTCCTATATAGTTTATATTAGGATTAGCTATAGCATTCTTTATGATAAAATTACCTTTACCCATACCTATTTCTATATAGATAGGATTATTATTATTAAATAATTTATTCCACTTTCCTCGATAATCTTTTGGATTATTGATAAAGTATTTTCCTTCAAGTATTTTTTCGCTTGCTCCTTTAATGTTTTTTAATCTCATAATTTCACCTACTTAGTATTATATCACTATTTTTGTATTTTGCATATAATAAAGTAGAAAGAAAGGAATAAATCATGACAGAAAGAGATATGATGTATGGAGGTTATTATCAAAATTTTCCTGGTAATATGGCTTATGCCAACTACGGCTATCAAATGCCTCCTGGGGCTATGTTAAATAATGGTATGTTACCACAAATGAATATGAATCAAAATAATCCTATATTTGAAATTAATAATAAAATATCTAATCTAGAAAATAGAGTTAAATTATTAGAACAAAAGATAGGTAATTCTTCAAATATATATCAAGATGATAATTCTTTATACATGATATAAAAGAAAGTATACATTATGTATGCTCTCTTTTATTATTCTACCTTCTTAATACCGAACACTTTTTTATTTATTAAATTATAGTATAACTATACTTAATTACACTATTATTTCTCTTATTTGATAAAGTGACCACTTTATGCTATCATATATATAAACTCAAAAATAGAAAGCGGTGATCGTTTTATGAATAAATTATACAATAACAATATTGAAATTACAAGTAAATTTAAAGATTTTTTTAAAGAAATTAATATCCCTTTATCTGAATATAGACATGAACTTTTAATTAATACTATCTTTGGAGTTATTAATTCTGAATCTTCTATTATTTCTGATGTTACTAGAAATATCAAAAATATTAATCTTAATATTGATGATGAATCTCTTCAAAGAAAAATAAGAAGATTTTTTGATAGTAAATTCTTTAACCCTTATGATATATATGATTCTATTATTACTCATGTTATTAATAACTTCAAAATTAAACATAAAGAAAGTTTACATATTTCTATTGACCATTCTTTTTGTAAGGATGATTTCACTACCCTTATGTTTACTTTAAGAATTGGTCTTCAATCTATTCCTATTTGGTTTAGATGTTTTTCAGGTACAAACGATCCTGAAGCATTTAATTCTAATTTAATTGTCGAAGGAATAAATTATGTTTACAATCTTTTCAAAGAAAAAGATTGTAACATTATCTTTCTCGCAGACAGATGGTTCCCTAATGTTGAAGTCTTAGAACATATTAATAGTCTTAATTGTACTTATGTTTTCAGAACTAAAAAAGAACATAAAATTAGATATTATGATAAAAGAGAGAAACATTATATTTGGAAATCACTTGGTGATTTTGAACACAAAAAATATGTTTCCAAAACCTTCGAAAATATTGATTATACTTTTTCTAATCCTATTAAAACTAATATCATCTTAGTTAGAACAAATGGTACAGATGACCCTTGGATATTAGTTACAAATGGCAATGTTAACAAAGCTGTTAAACATTATTCATATCGTTTTGGTGCAATTGAATTTCATTTTAAAAACACTAAATCTAATGGCTTTAATCTAGAAAAAACAAAGATTAAAAAATTATCTGCTTTTACTGGAATTAGTTTAATAGTTAATATTGCAACTTTATTTTTAACTATTTTAGGAGCAGATTATTGTAAAAATAAAGGGTATTATTCTAAAAAGTCAAAAATAAGAGATACTAAAAAAACTAAGTCAAACAATATAATAAGAGTTATATCTTTATTCAATCTAAGATTAACTATCTTTAAAAAAACATATAATAGTTTCATAAATTTTAAAATTAAATGTAATTTTATTTTATATGATGTCTGAATCACTTCATAAATATATATATATTTAAATAGCATTTTACGATGTTATATTTTCGTCGTGGTAAAAATTTAATAAATTTTTAAAATTTTTTGAGATCACGATTTTTCTGAACCATTTATTCAGAAAAATCGTGATCTTTTATAATTGTCGGGCGATACTTATTACCTTCTAAAGCCTTATGTTATAAGGCTTTTTTAATTACTATCCGGTATTAAGAACCTACAAAAAATGGACTTTCTGCTGTTCCACTTCCTCCTGATATAGCATCAGATTTAAGAGAAACTACGGGGCGAACGGGGAAATCATCATTCACACGAAAGTAACTCAGACTGCCATAGCCATTCACACTACCGGCACGAGCAACACCAATCGAGTACGAATATGGTGTCATAGTCCAATAATATTTACCTGAATATAAATAATATTCTTTGTTAGTTACTCCATATTTTTCACCTGCATACATTACTTCATCACTTGTAATTAGTCCCATCATTTTGGTTAGTTTTCCATTTCCTATTGTTGTACTCTTGGTAAATTTATCACTATTATTAGCGCACTTTAATGTTGGTTGCCCATTACTCATTCTTGTTTGTGCTGTATAAGTTGTTTTTGTTTTTCCTATTCCTGTACCTGATGATAAACTTCTATCATTACAGTATATTGCGTCAGCAATATACTTTTCATTTCCAGTGTTTACAATATTTGTATCATACCATGAATCTAATTCTGTTTTTATAGTACTGTTTGTTGTGTTACTATGTGTGTTTGCGTATGTTGATGCACCTTTAGTTCCATACATATATCCTACATATGTATTATCATTATTACTTGAATTAAATGCCGAAGTACCAATACTCATATTATTAGCACTAGAGTCATTATAGCCGTTTGCATGAGCACTAGTTCCTGCATATATCATTCTAATTGTTCCGTCTCCATTTATTCTTATTATTCTCCAGTAATAATTAGCAAATTTTACATAATTATTTGTTACATTTCCTCTAAAATAATAACTTGTACCTAAATCATCTTCAGCACTGTATATTCCATTAGTTCCATCTTCTATACTTGTTTTAGTAAAGTTAGGAGTTTCTTCTGAATATGATAAGTCTAATCTTTGTAATACTTCTTTTGAAGAAAGTGTTTTTTTTTCATTTACAAGGGTATATCCTGATGGTACTATTAAATCTCCACCTTTTTCATAGCCTAAGATTGTAGATAATGTTACAGTAGTGGTAGTGGTACCAGTATTTTCAACATACAACTTGATAAATTTAGTTTTTCTATAATCTACTGTTCCAGTTACTGGGTCTTGGGTGTCATGGTAATATTTTACTGTTATGTTAGAACCGCTATAACCTACGCCATACTTAACTGTACCTTTATTAGTGTTGGTTAGTTTATAATATACTGTCTTGCTACTATTTGCAGGTACATTAACAGTAGTTCCACTAGATACGGTAACATTATAATAACCACTTGTATCTTTAGTTATGTCTCCACTTAGAGCAAAGGTTTGATATAATCCTAATATAACTATGGCACTTATTATAATAGTTCCTACTATTATTAGATGTTTTTTCTTCATATTTGTTCGGCTCTCTTTCTATTCTTCTGATATTATTTTTATTCCTTCTGGTAAGGTATCAGTACTATTTTCTAATATTGAATATAATGTAACAGTAGTGGCATCTATACTGGTATTTTCTATTTTTAATTTGATATATTTCATACTTTCTTTTTCGATAGTTCCTTCTAGTGGATCAGAGTCTTTAGAATCATATGTTACTTTAACATTGCTACCAATATATCCTACTTTATAATTTGTATCTTTTTTACTTTTATTATTTATTTTAAAGAAGATGGTTTTAGTTTGTTTTGAAGGGATAGTAACTGATGAATCACCATTTACATTTATATTATAAATACCATCGGTTTTAATAGTTTTTTCGTTATTATTACTACATAAGACGAATATTAATATAACCACTAATAAGATACTTAATACTATTATTATTTTATTTTTCATATGTGACACCTGCTTACTCTCCAATACTTTCATACTAATATTATCATATTTTAAAATTTTTTTCAATAAAAAAAATAGAAAGTCAAAAACATTCGACAGTCTATTTAATTTCATTTATTTTCTTCAAAGTTTTAATAAGCTTAATATTAGTAGTATCTCTTTCTATTCCTACCCCATTAGGAGTAATTTCTCTTTCCAAACTTTTAATATTTTTAGATATATTTTCTTTAACATCATCTTCAACCATAAAAAGGCCTAAAAGTTTCTCTATTGGCGAAGTATCTTTATCATATTCTAGTCTCTTAATACTAAGTTCCCTAGATACAACTGTACTAATAAGATCATATAAATCAATATCACTAACAGCAGCATTATTAAATTCAATTCTTCTTACTCGATATAATAATTTAAAGAAAATAGTACTAGATAATTCATTTTGATCATATTTTTTAACTAAGTCAGAATAATTTTCCATTATAGAAGATAATCTATCATCATGTTCATTAAATATATCGATTTCTGCAAAGCCAAATAAATTTTCTAACTCATTCAAAACAAAGACACCACTCATAAGTTCTTCATTATTACAACTATAACCATATATTTTTTTTATTATATCTTTAACATTAACTTCCAATAATCTACTAATCTCATCATATGCCGTAATTTTAGATCTACTAAGAGGCATCATAAAATAATTATAACGTTCCAAATAATAATTCTCACTTTCTTTTTTACGACAATCCCATGTTGGATCAAAAACATATATTCCATCTATATCATATTTAGAATCATTAACATAAACAATACTCCTTTGATGATTAGCAGTTTTAGAAATTAAAGGCATAGCCTTAATATCTAAAGACATCAAAATAGCATTAAATAAATTACTAAATCCCGAACATACTATTGTATTTCCACTTGTTACCTTATCTAAATCCCTATTATTTAGATAATTATCTTCATCTTTGTTATAAATACGATACTTAACAATATCATAAACATACATAATTTTCTCCAAATTAGATAAATTATATTTATTAATATCACTAACAATATTACCAATAAATAAAGATAAATTATGTAAAGTATTTAATTTAATCGGAGTATTGGCCTCCTGATAATCAACTTTAACATTTTTATTAGATACATTAATATCTTTTAATAATTCACTATATTCTTTCAAAGAAATATCATGACATTTAATAGTAACATTTCTAGTTTCATTATTAACTAAAGAAATAACATTAACAAAATTTTCTTTTGAACATTCAATAGAAACTTCATCTATTGCATTTCTTTTTAAAGCTAAAAAAATTTTTTTATAGTAAGTAGCAGTACTAATTATAAGTGAATATAAAGGAACCTCTTTACTTTCAATAAGATCTCTTAATTCA
>ULYB01035098.1_pt1 | contig 17453 bp, 9 predicted proteins | sample 1961761 | NCBI WGS metagenome assembly ULYB01 (sample SAMEA4835852, study PRJEB28245) | human gut metagenome | biome: gut microbiome; material: fecal sample | place: Denmark | collected 2008
GGTTGTGATTGACGACAAGACCGGTGAAATCAGTATTGATGACAAGGCTACAGGCTGGTTTGCCACTACCGGTGAAGGTGAAGAAGCAGTGGATATGACTCCGTATGTAAAAGACGGATACTGGTATCTCTATGACAAAACAGCAAAAGAGTTTGTGAAGTCTGAATACAAAGCTGCCGGTAACGCTTATGCTGTAGTAGCTAACGGTATCTGTACATTGAACATTCCTGATGCTGATGGTAAGATGCAGACTATCCAGTTGCCTACCACTTCGGCTGCTATCACTGGTGTGCAATTTATTAATGTAGATAACGGAGCTGTTGAACCTGCTCCTGCATACGCTTTGAACTATGGTGTGGCAACAAAGGACAATGCTAAATGGGATGGTCCTAAGGGTGCGATTACTAAAGACCAATTGTTGGTAGGTACTATCGAACCTCTTACTTTGCAGGTATATCCTTCTTCTGCAGACTTGTCTAACGCAGATATTAAGTTGGTGGGTAGCGATGGCACAGTTGCTCCGGTTAAGGTAACAGCTACTCCGTTTGAAGGTGTTATCACCAAGGCTGCTTCTGCCAATGGTCTGTGGAATCTGAATATCCGGCCGGATGAAACGGTAACAGACAAGACTATTGCAGATGCATTTAAGGTTGAAACTGACAACTATGCTTATGCATTGCAAATCAATGGCAATATTCTGACCGGATATGCTTCTGAAGTTACTCCTGCAGATAAAGCATCTTCTGCTACTGCTAACTCTTTGGTAGCTACTGATGTTAAATACAATACTGAAGAACTTAGCTCAGCTAAAGTACCTTTCGGTGAAACAGTTACTCTTGAATTTGACGGAGCTAAAGCATACGATGCTTATTTGACTCCGAAATCGGCCAGTGCATTAGAATTGGCAGGTGTTACTATCGATGGTAAGACGATGTCATTCACTTCTACTGAAAAGGCTGCCGGTAAGACGGTTAAGTTTACTGTGAATTTCGTAAACTTTAAGGGAGAAACAGGTACTACTTTTGATATAACAGTTAACTTTGAAGGTGCAACTGTTGATCCTGAAGCTCCTGTAGCAGCAGTGAAATATACAGCAACTGATGGTGTTAAACCTATCATTATTGATTTAGGTACTACATTTACAAGCTTGAGTGCTCAGACTGCTACAGCGTTGGCTGCTGTTACTCCGACTTGGAATGTGATTTCTATTGACGGTAAAGCGGTAGCTACAGCAGATCAAGATGCTGCTAACGGTAAGTTTGCATTTGCAATGGATCAGGTAACATACTACTCAGACTTGAATGCTGATGGTACACCGAAAACAGAAGTTACTCCTATCAATACTGCTGATAATCTTAAGAAGGTTAAGTATGCTGTATTTGCACATACTGATTATCAAGCAACTGCAGCTCCGGGTGCTTATGTATTGAACATGAAATTTGCTGATGCTAGTGGTAATGAATTGAAGAAAGTGGTTGCTCCTGTAACAATCTCTGTTCCTACATTCACTGACTTGTTCACTAAGGTTACTTCTGTATGGAATGCAGATAAGACTGTCTTGAATGCTTTGTTGGTTGGCTCTTCTGATGCAACTGTTGCTAAACAATATGTAATGACTAACGCATTCAAGAGTGTAGAAAACTCAGGTGCGAACTGGGATAACTTGACTCTTACTCCGAAAAAAATGAGTATTAGCGGAACTCCGACTAAGGTTGCTACATATACTACAACCGGTTCAATCTTGGCAATGGCTGATGCTTTGCTTGATGACAATGGTGCAGTAAGAGGCAATGTAACAGTTGATGGTACATATCTGGTTAAAGGTAAAAAAGACTTGAAAGTTGAAGTTCCTGCATTTGCAGTAAACTTTATGTCTCCGTTCAATGATGCGGTGCTTAACTTCTACAAAGGCGGTAAAGTGGCAGATTTGAATGTTGCAATTGCATCAGATGGTACAGGTACTATCGCTAAAGTTGACGGTGCTGCCGGAAAAGAAGCAGGTTTGCAATTAGTTGCCAGCAGTGAAAAGGTGGCAGTTAGCAATGCAATGACATTGTTTGGTGTAAAAAATACAGATATAAATACAGATGATAAGTTCACATTCGTAGTTAAGGGTGAAGGTGTTCCTGCCGGTGCAACAGCTAAATTGTCTGCTGACGGTATCGCTTTGGAAGGTATGACTTATGCTCCTAACTATTCAGCAACTCTTGAAATGACAGTTACAGCATTGAATGGTATCAAGACTACCATTACATTGCCTATGACTATCAATAAGCCCTAATCATTATCCTAAGTATACTGTTTACTTAAGATAATCAATAATTAGAGAAGGTATCCTTTTATAGAAGGATGCCTTCTTTTTTTCTTTCCTCTAGTGTGGTTGCATAATCTTTGATAGTCAGATAGGATAAAAGTTAGGATTAATTTTATAGTTTTGTCCTGTCATGCAAAACTATAACGATATTGATCTGCTATTTATCCGTATACTCACAAGGGATGATGTTACGGCATACAAGAAATTGTTTTTCGATTTCTTTGCCCCTCTTTGTCTTTTTGCTAAAAGGTATGTAGAGCAAAAGGAGGTATGCGAAGATATTGTACAAGGGGTGTTCTTTCAGTTATGGAAGAACCGTCATTGTATTACCATAACTACTTCTGCGCGTAATTTTTTAGTGACTAGCGTGCGTAATGCTTGTATAGACTGGATGAGAAAGAAGGATTTGGAAGCTACTTACCGGGAAAAGCTATCTATAGAACTAATGAATGAAGAAGATACAACTACACTTTATGCTGTATCTGAACTAGAAGAACGGTTAAACATAGCATTGGCTAAGTTACCTGAAAATGTACGTCATACTTTCGAAATGAATCGTTTTGATGGTAAAACCTATCCTGTAATAGCAGAAGAATGTGGAATTTCAGTAAAGACAGTGGAGGCGCATATCAGCCGGGCTTTGAAGTTGTTGAGGAGTGAGCTAAAAGATTTTCTTCCTCTTCTTTTACTATTTTTAGAACCTTGATGCTAGGGTAAATGCCTTTCTAATTCGTCTATATAACCTAAGAATGAGAATATATGGAAACAAAAGAAGATCAAATAGTGGCTTATCTGGATGGAAAGCTGTCATTGGAGGAAGAAAAGATTTTTGAGAGGGAATGTGCTCAATCTGAAGAACTCCGGAAGGAACTGGATGACTATCGGTTTATTTATCAACAAAGTGCTTTGCTAAGTGAGCAATCACAGTTTCGGACTCGGCAAAATTGGGATGCACTCGAGAAACGAATACGTTGGGAGCAATGGCTGTCTAAGGTTTGGAAAGTGGTACGTAATGCTGCTGCTATTTTGTTATTGCCACTGCTCGTTTCTCTTTTCTTTTTATGGGAAGAGAAGGGAAAGTTACCACATATAGCCGAATGGGTGGAAGTAACATCGGTACGTGGGACTGTTTCCAAACTCATTTTGCCGGATAGTACGATGGTATGGCTTAATTCATCATCAACTTTACGTTATCCGCGTGAATTCTCTACAGTCGAAAGGAAAGTAGCTTTGACGGGGGAGGCTTATTTTAAAGTAAAGGCTGATAAGGAACATCGTTTTGATGTTTCTACCCCCGATGGTATGACAGTCAGTGCTTATGGAACAGAATTTAATGTATCAGCTTATGACACCGATTCAGTGACAGAAGCAACTTTGGCTCAAGGGCATGTGGAAATATGGATGCGAGATACAGCATTAACCGAATTAAAAGTGGGTGAACAGGCCATATTGCATAAAGCAAAAAATACTTTTAATATCATTTCCTGCGATTTGGCGGAGGAGACAGCATGGCGTGAAGGAAAGCTGATATTCCGGCGGGCAAGTTTAGATGAAATATTGCATAAGCTTTCTCGCCATTTTAATGTGGATTTCGTTGTGACCGGACAACATACCGATCATTATGAGTTTTCTGCAACTTTTGTCAATGAGAATTTAACCGAAATATTTTCTATACTTGAACGTACGGCTCCGATGCATTTCAAGATTATGGAACCGGAAAAACAAGATGATTATACCTATCGTCGTCATAAGGTGATTTTAAAACTTGGATAGTTATAGAAAAAGTCTTTCGGTATAAATTAAAAAAGTTCATTTTTTCCATAGGGTGTATTAATATCTCATTCGTCTATTATGCGAAACTATTAATAAACCTATTGTTAACTTTAAATTTGGAAAGAATGGAATTAACTTTAATGAAATGTTGCCGAGAACCGTTTACCGGACGATTGGGGCATAAAATTCCTCTAGCTATGAGAGTGACACTTATTTTACTTTTTGCAGTCTTTCTTAACCTGAAGGCTGAAAATGTTTTTTCGCAGACATTGCCGAATATTTCTTTAGACATGAGTCAAAGCAGTGTAGAGAAGGTATTAAATGCAATTGAACGCCAATCGGGACTTTATTTGGTGTATAACAGTAAACTGATTGATGTCGATAGGCTGGTAACAGTAAAATTTAAGGATTGTCCGATAAATGTCGTATTGAAAGAATTGTTTAAAGGTACTTCGGTAAAATATGAGGTTGATGGGAATCATGTCATATTGACGCCCGGAGCGGATGTCTTGCAGCAGTTAGAACGAAAAGTGACGGGAGTTGTACGCGATGCAACCGGAGAACCTGTTATTGGTGCTAATGTTGTGGTAAAAGGTAATGAAACGCAGGGTACCATTACGGATGTAGACGGAAAGTTTGCATTGGAGGTCTCAGAGGATGTCATACTGTACATTTCTTTTATCGGATATATCCCGAAGGAAGTTGCTGTAAAGGGAAAGAACACGGTGAATGTGGTACTGGCAGAAGATTTAAAGACTTTGGATGAGGTAGTCGTTGTTGGTTTTGGGTCGCAAAAAAAGGTGAATCTGACAGGAGCGGTTACTGCAGTAAGTATGGATAAAGTGCTGGGAGAACGTCCGGTTACTAATATTACTACTGCTTTGCAAGGGGCTGTTCCGGGACTGACTTTTTCAACGGATGGAGACAATGGCGGGCTACAACCGGGAGTTGGTAAGAAAATCAATGTACGCGGCATGGCTTCCATTAATGGTGATGGAAGTCCTCTTATCCTAGTGGATAATGTGGTAACGGATAATATCAATCTGATTAATCCGGAAGACATTGAAAGTGTATCAGTACTGAAGGATGCTGCCTCAGCAGCCATTTATGGAGCGCGTGCAGCGTTTGGTGTTATTTTGATTACGACCAAGCAGGGGAAACGCAATGACCGACTTTCCATTAATTATAGTGCCAACTTTGCCTTTTCTAAAGTAACCAACCGTCCGCGTGCAGCTTCACCCATACAGACGGTAAAAGGCTTGAAGGATATGGGATATTCAGCCTATTGGACAGGGCAGAATATTGATATTTGGCTCGGGTTATTGCAGGAATACTCAAATAACCCTTCCAAATATCCAGATGGATGGACAGACATTGATGGGACGAAATACTTTCTGCGTGAGACGGATGTTATCGGTGATATGCTGGAGACCGGATTTAAACAGACTCATAACGTGTCTGCTACCGGGGGAAGTGAAAAAATAAATTACCGTATGGCATTGGGGTATACGAATGAAGACGGCATTCTGATTACCGATAAAGACGGTTATCGACGTGTTAATGCATCATCTTACATTAGTGCCGACATAACAAATTGGCTTACTACCTCGCTTGACTTCAAGTTTGCTAATGGAACACGCTCTTTTCCTAATGCGGGTTGGCATCAGCAGTTTTGGCACTTGAATCGTCCCAGTTATCATCCTACTGGTACCTTGCCTTATGAAGGAGTCGAGTATTTGGTACAGACTCCTGAAAATGCCATCAATCAGGCAAGTGAACAGACTTGGAATAACCGTAATACACGTTTGTTCTCACGTACGGTTCTGAAACCATTGAAGGGATTGGAGGCTGTATTGGAGTATACTTATGATTATACAGTAAATCGGAATAGAAAATATAATAACTATTTCGTGCTCCATCAAGGATTACAAGATGCATTGAATCCATCTGATCCGAAGAATGAGTTTTATATGGATCGCCGGTTTGTTTCTTATAATTCACTGAATCTTTATGCCACTTATAAATTTGATATTAATCAGGAGCATAACTTTACGTTGATGGGAGGGTTTAATCAGGATTCACGCAATTTTGAGCGTCAATGGTCCAAGAACTTTAACATGATTAGTAATGATCTTCCTTCATTGGCTGGTGGTACAGGTATTGTGGAAACTTCAGACAGTTATGATGAGTATGCATTGCGGGGGGCATTCTATCGTATTAATTACAATTATAAGGACCGCTATCTGATTGAGACCAATGGACGTTATGATGGCTCCTCTAAATTCCCAAAAGAGAATCGTTTCGGTTTCTTTCCTTCTGTATCAATCGGATGGAACATTGCAGAAGAAGTATTTATGGCTCCATTGCGAGAAGTGCTTTCATCCCTAAAATTGCGTGGCTCATGGGGACAACTTGGTAATCAGGCTATAGATAACTATGGATTTTATTCTGTTATGAATCCTGAAGATGCCAAGTGGATTTATAATGGAAAAGTGCCTACTACTTTGACTACACCGGGATTGGTACGTGCCAACTATACATGGGAAAAAGTGGAAACTATTAATGTCGGAATAGACTTTTCGTTGTTGGGCAATCGTTTAAGTGGTGCATTCGATTGGTATCGGCGAGATACAAAAGGAATGTTGGCACCTGGAATGGATTTTCCTGCGGTAGCAGGGGCGGCGGCACCTTTACAGAATGCAGCTGACCTGCGTACCAAAGGCTGGGAACTTAGTATTTCTTGGCGTGACCAAATACGTGACTGGAATTATGGTATCGGATTTAATTTATATGATTCTCGAACTAAAATCACTCGCTTTAATAATGATACTTATTCCCTTTTTACTACGAAGAATGGTCAGGAAGTTAATCAATATTATAAGGGGTATGAAATAGGAACGATTTGGGGATATGTGACGGACGGATTTTATACCGATGCTGATTTTAATGCAGATGGAACTTTGAAGGATGGTGTGGTAAGCATTAATGGAGTGGCTATCCAGCATCCGGGTGATATTAAATATATGAATCTGCGTGATGGTGAGAATAGTACTAACCGTATAGACCGTGGTGACGCTACATTAGACAATCCGGGGGATTTGAAGATTATAGGCAATAACGCTGCACGTTACAATTTCGGTATAAATGGATTTGTAAGTTGGAAAGGCGTTGATCTTTCTTTCCTGATGCAGGGGGTAGCAAAACGTGATGCATGGATAGGCGGTGAGATTATGTTTCCTCATGCCGGAACTTTTTCGACCTTCCTTTCCCACCAAATGGATTATTGGACTCCCGAGAATCCAAATGCCTATTATGGACGAATCTATCAAAACGCACAATACGCCCATAGCGTAAATCAATGGACACAGACTAAATTTCTATCTAATGCCGCTTATTTGCGTATGAAAAATATTACTTTGGGTTATAATCTGCCAAAGTCTCTTTGTCAAAAGATGTCGCTTATCGGTGCTAAGGTGTTTTTTAGTGGTGAGAATCTATTTACCATTTCTAGTCTGTTACCGGGAATAGACCCTGAAGCTTTGAGTTGGCAATATCCCATGACTGCTACTTATTCATTTGGCGTTAGTATTAATCTTTAAAAAGACATTCATTATGACTACAAAAAAATATCTATATATTGGATGCCTCTCGCTACTGACTACGATGCAAGCGGGATGCAATGATAGTTTTCTTGATAAGGCTCCTATTGACAAATTGACGGATAAAACAGCTTTTGTGACTTATGAAAACTTCCAGACTTACGGTTGGTCACTTTATTCTGTTTTCTCTGATGATAACCATTTGCAGCGTATTAAGGATGCCGGAGCACTTTATCAGGGAGATGTGGAAGCTAATTATTTGTATAATTCTAATGGAACCAATCGTTGGGCATGGCAGACTGTCAGCCCTGAAACAGCTCCAGGAGGATGGGATTTCTCATATATTCGTAAGGTGAACACGTTGCTCGATAATATTGATGCATCTGCCATGACTCAAGGGGATAAAGCCCATTGGCGTGCTGTAGGCCTTTTCTTTCGTTCTTATCGTTATATGGAATTGATGGCGCGGTTTGGTGATGTACCTTGGATAGACCACGTATTGGGTGAAAATGAATCGGAAATTATTTACGGTTCTCGTACTCCTCGTGACGAAGTGGCAAATCATATACTTACAGACTTGAAATGGGCCGAAGAACATATTAAATTGAACGGTGAAGGAGATAATACTATTGGTCGGGATGCTGTGCGGGCTTTACTTTCACGTTTTTCGTTATTTGAAGGTACTTGGCGTAAATACCATGGTTTGGGAGGTGAGAAAACTTATTTGGATGAGTGCATACGGGTAAGTGAATTGTTGATGAAAGATTATCCTCAGATAGGGGAGAATTATCAGCACTTATGGAGTACAGAAGATTTACAAGGCTATCCAGGTGTCATTCTATTCAAGGAATATAGGGAAAATGTGATTATGCAACCGTTTTCACGTCATGAACGAGGGGGAGGACAACAGGTTGAGATGCATGCTCGTACTGCAGAACGTTATTTGTGTGATGACGGATTGCCTATATCTGTTAGTCCTCGGTATGAAGGTGCCGATTCGCAATCGACTATGGCTGATGAATTCCGTCACCGTGACCGTCGTTTACTTTATCGGGTTATTCCGCCTTATCGTGTACAACGGTTACCGGGTGGAAATGTACAATGGGAATATACAGATGATCCGAAAGATCGTGAATATTTGGATTTGATGAATGAACTGGATAAGACTGGGAATCGTCCTTTTCCTGTATGGTCTTGGCAACCGTTTACTATAGACCGTATGCCGCATATAAAGGGAGCTGCGGGGTCTTTAGCTCCTATGTCCAATAATACAGGATATTATGTATATATGTTTTACAATGTGGAAACGAATGTAATCGGTGGTGCTGAGTTCTCGACCACCGATTCACCGATATTTCATATTGAAGAAGTGATGCTTAATTATGCTGAGGCTATGTATGAGCAAGGGAACTTTGACCAATCTGTAGCCGATCTTACTATTAATCGTTTACGGCAGCGCGTAGACATGCCTACTATGACTGTAAGTGCCATTACAGAAGCTTTTGATCCTGCTCGCGATCCTCGTGTGCCGCCTGTGTTATGGGAAATCCGACGTGAAAGAATGGTGGAATTAATGGGTGAAGGGTTTGGTTTTCATGATATCCGCCGCTGGAAGACAGCAGATTGGTTCATTAATCCTCAACCCTTGGGAGTGCGTATGAACGAGCAGTTTCGTGCAGAAATGTCTGCTTCCATGAAATGGATGACAACCGGACCTGATGCAGGACGGTGCTATAAACTTGATGCGCCACTTAGCCAAGGTAAAGGGTGGAAGGAACATTATTATCTTTATCCGATACCTGTGACACAATTGGTTTTGAATGAACAATTAAGACAGAATCCGGGATGGTAATCTAAATTAGGAAAATTACCAGAGGGTTTTCTAATAATTAGGACTCTCTGGTAATCTTTTCTTGTGAACCTATTCTTTTGAGAAAATAAAATAGTCATTATCTAAATATTATAATTTTTATGTATCGAATAATAAAGCCCAATACAATATGTATAGCATTCGCTCTAGGATTGACTATGTTTCCATTGTCGACTGTTCATGCAGTAACACCTTCTTCCTCTGATTCGGTCACACATCCTAATATTATTTATATTTATGCTGATGATATGGGGATGGGTATGTTGTCTGCTTATGGGCAACAGCAATTCACTACTCCTAATATCGATCGATTGGTGCAGCAGGGTACTTCTTTCAGCCGTGCTTATGGCTGTATGCTTTCTGCCCCGGCTCGTGCTTCGTTACTTACAGGGTACCATGATTGTCATGGTACAGATAAGTGGAATATTTCCAGAGGGGCTGCTTTTTCAGTTTCTTTGTCTGATACTGCTAGTATTGCTAAAATGGAAAAAGAAATAAATGCAGAAGATATCCGTTTGCCGGAAGGGGATTTTTATTTGTCTCAGATATTTAAGAAAGCTGGATACACTACAGCTCAAATAGGTAAATTGGAATGGGGCTTTACTGCTACGCGCAAGCAAATGCGAGATCATGGTTGGGATTATTATTATGGTTATTTGGATCATGTACGTTGTCATGGGTTTTATCCTCCTTTTTTATTTGATAATGGGAATATCGTTCCTATTAGTGGAAACACATTAACTAATGGGGGAAAAAGTATAGAGAATGAAACAGCTGAAACATTAGCAGAGCGACGGAACCGGATAGGAAAGGAGGTTTATTCTCAAGATTTGTTTTTGGAGAAGATACTTGTCTTTTTACGTGAACATCGTGATAAACCTTTCTTTCTTTATCATCCTACTCAACTGCCTCACGGTCCAGTGGCTATCCCTGCCATTCATCCCGAAGTAGCTGCTAATCCGGCATTGACCCCCATAGAACGTGAATATGCTTCAATGGTAAAACTGTTGGATGATAATGTGGGTGTTATCCTTGCTGAATTAGAACAATTGGGAATTGCAGATCGCACTGTTGTTGTGTTCTCTGCAGACAACGGACATGAAATCTATTACTCACAGAAAGGACGATGTGAAAAACCTTACCGTAACCTGCAGACGGGGCAGTTATTTGATAACTATGCAGATAAATATCGCAGCTCTGTTAGTGGAGATATATTCAATGGTAATGCCGGTATGGCAGGTTTGAAACGCAGTAATCTAGAGGGGGGAGTCCGCATACCGCTGGTTTTTTATGGTCCTGGTATTGTTCCTTCTGGGAAAAGAAGCGATGCTTTAGTTGCTAATTATGATTTTTTGCCTACTATGGCAGAATGGTTAAAGCTTGGAGATATGCGACAAAAAGATGGGCGTTCGTTTTTATCTCAACTATTGAAGGAAAAGACGGAGTCTGCTCATTCGTATATTGTATTTGGATCAAATACAGGTCCAGCGATTGTGACAGCAGATGGTTGGAAGCTACGTTATTATTTATCTCGAAATACAATAGAACTTTTTTTTCTACCGGATGATCCGCAAGAATTGAATGATCTTTCTACTATTCATGTGGATAAAGTGAGTGAGTTGAAGAGCTTATTATTAAAGGAATGTGGTGGCAATTTGCGGAATGGGGTGAATAAAGCAGGATAAATCATTCATAGTATAGGGGAGGTCAAAACGTTTATAATACTGTCATTTTATTAGTAGGGGCAAGGTTCGCTCACCCTAAATAGCCTGTTTGTGTATTCGGGCAGGTAAACCCTGCCCCTACAGTTGACGATTTGATAGACCATTTTAGTTTTGGTACACTCTCTTTTTATTTATAATCAGGATACAGCTGCCAAATAACCTTTTCAAAAACAAACATATTATCAAAACTATTACTACTTTTGCAAACCCTTTAAGTGAAACTTTAGATAGAAGCAGTATGAAACACATTTTATTCCTCGTAATAGCTCTTTTGTCGTTGACAGGCTGTATGAAAGAAAAACCGACAGCCCTTCGTTGGGCTACATTCAACGTTCGCTATGATAACCCACAAGATAGTTTGAACAACTGGCAGTATCGTAAAGCACGCGTATGCAAGTTTATTCAAGAACAGAAAATAGATATCCTCGGAATGCAGGAAGTGTTGCACAATCAGTTTCTCGATTTGCGTTCCGGTCTGCCGGAGTATGACGGTATCGGTGTCGGTCGTGACGACGGCAAGACAGCAGGAGAGTATGCTCCTTTATTCTACCGGAAAGATAAATATGAAGTATTGGACTCAAACACTTTCTGGTTGGCAGAGAATCCCGACAGTGTGGGCATGATGGGCTGGGATGCTGTTTGTGTGCGCATTGCTACATGGGCCAAGTTCAGAGAAAAGTCTACCGGAAAGATATTTATGGCAGTAAATACGCATTTTGACCACATCGGTGAAGAAGCGCGCCGCCAAAGTGCGTTACTTATTATCAAAAAGATAAAGGAAATAGTGGGTGAGCGCCCTGCCATTGTGACGGGCGATTTCAATGTGACGGATGCAAGCAGTGCTTATGAAACCATTACCACGAATGAATTTGTCATGAAGGATGCTTATAAGATAGCCGGTCATGTGACCGGTGTGGATTATACTTTCCATGACTTTGCCCGCATCCCGCCACAGAACTGCGAGAAGATTGATTTCATCTTTGTCACTCCACAGATAAAGGTAACAGGATGCGATATTCCGGCAGAAATACCGGGCGCTCTGTTGTCCGACCATAATCCCCAGTTGGCTGATTTGGAATTCTAGCCGGATTCCCCGGAGACTCCATGACTCATGTCACTCCCGAAGAACACAGTCTGTTCAGCCCCCTGCTGATATTGTTTCTGTGCCTTTTCTATATATTGATTATGCTTCCCATACGGCTGAACAAGATTTACAGGAAATCCGTTGCCGGGCATACTTGGGTTGAAATGACTCCTGAAGGACTGGTATATGACAGGGCGGAGCTGAAGAAAGAGATTGCCTGGGAGGAGGTGGCAGGCGTAGCCCTTTATAAGGATTATTGTTTTTTATACGACAAAGGCGGCGGCGAGTTCTTGCTTGTGACTTCGGACGAGAGAGTGAAAGAATCCCTCCTTTATTATCTGAATGCGAGAAAAGTAAAGTAGAAGGGTGAAGTGTTTTCCCTCAAAACGTTGTTCCTGTTGTTATAATGTGTATTTTTGTACTCATTAAAACCAAATCAAAAAAATACGTTTATGAGCAACTTATCTAACATGCCTTGGGAAGACCGTCCGGTCGGTTCTAAGGAAGTGGTGTGGCGCTACTCTGCCAATCCCATCATTCCGCGCGATTTGCTTCCTACTTCCAATAGTATTTTCAACAGTGCCGTGGTGCCTTTCGGTGACAGTTATGCCGGAGTGTTCCGTTGCGACGACACGAACCGCCGCATGCGCCTGCACGTGGGCTTCAGTAAAGATGCCGTTCATTGGGATATCCATCCCGAACCTTTGACGTTTGAGTGCGACAATGCCGAAGTGGGCGAATGGGTGTATGGCTACGACCCGCGTGTTTGCTTCATAGAAGACCGTTATTATGTCACCTGGTGCAATGGTTACAAAGGCCAGCCTACCATCGGTGTGGCATGGACCAAGGACTTCAAGACTTTCCATCAGCTGGAGAATGCTTTCCTTCCGTTCAATCGCAACGGAGTGATGTTTCCGCGCAAGATAAACGGACGTTATGCCATGCTGAGCCGTCCGAGCGACAACGGGCATACTCCGTTTGGAGATATCTATTACAGCGAATCACCCGACATGGAGTTCTGGGGACGGCATCGGCTGGTGATGAGTCCGGCACCCTTTGAAGTGAGTGCATGGCAGTGCCTGAAAATCGGTGCAGGGCCTATCCCTATCGAAACACCGGAAGGCTGGCTGCTCATCTATCACGGCGTGCTCCGCTCGTGCAACGGTTATGTATATGCTTTCGGTTCGGCATTGCTCGATTTGGACGAACCGTGGAAAGTAAAATACCGTTCGGGAGCCTACCTGCTTTCGCCGCGCACTCCTTACGAATGCATGGGCGACGTGCCCAATGTGTGCTTCCCCTGCGCCGCGCTGCATGATGAAGAGACAGGACGCATCGCCATTTATTATGGCTGTGCCGATACCGTGACGGGGCTTGCCTTCGGTTATGTGCCTGAAATCATAGAATTTACTAAACGTACTTCCATCATTTAACTCAAATGATTATCTTTGCGGCATAAAGAAACAAGCAAAGATTTCATCATGATGAACCGGAACGTACTTCATTTGACATGTCCTCCTATACCTGTCCTCCGCATTGGCTTTGTGGGGCTGGGTAATAGGGGGATTTTGGCTCTTGAACGATATATGCATCTGGAGGGTGTGGAGGTAAAAGCCCTATGTGATTTGCGCCCCCGGAATATAGAGCGTGCCGCTGCGTTGCTCCACCGTTTCAACCGTCCTGCGGCTGTTGCCTATGGCGAAGAAGGCGGATGGAGGCAATTGTGCGGACGTGCGGATATTGACTTGGTTTATATTTGTACCGATTGGCTGACACATACCGATATTGCGGTATATGCCATGCAGCAGGGACGCCATGCCGCCCTTGAGGTGCCTGCCGCCATGAGCGTGGCGGACTGCTGGCGTTTGGTGGATACCGCCGAGCAGACACGCCGGCACTGCATGATGTTGGAGAACTGTTGTTATGATGCTTTTGCCTTGACGACCCTGAACATGGTGCGGCAAGGGGCATTGGGAGAGATAACCCATGCCGAAGGAGCATATATCCATGACCTCCGCCGTCATTACTTTGCCGACGAAACGGAAGGCGGCTACCATAATAACTGGATAAAACTTTATAGCCAGCAGCATACCGGAAATCCGTATCCCACTCACGGGCTTGGTCCTATCTGTCAATGGATGGATATTCATCGTGGAGACCGCATGGAGTATCTTGTATCCATGTCGTCGCGTGAAGCGGGGCTGTCGGCTTACGCCCGCGGGCAGTTTGGCAAGCATTCCGCCGAGGCTGCACAACCTTATCTGATGGGAGATGTGAATACGACATTGATTCGGACGGTCAAAGGGCGTACTATCGTATTGCAATATGATGTGACGACTCCGCGCCCATACAGCCGCCATCAGACTGTGTGCGGCACAAAAGGCTTCATGCAGAAATATCCCGTGCCTTGCATCCTGCTGGACGAGTATGGTAAAGAACCCTTGGCAGGAGAGGATTTTGAGAAAGTAATGGAACGTTATAAGCATCCGTTCACTGCTACCATCGGTGAGGAGGCAAAGCGGAAAGAGATGCCGAACGAGATGAATTATATCATGGATTATCGTCTGGTGCATTGCTTGCGCAATGGTTTGCCTTTAGATCAGGATGTGTATGATGCAGCCGAATGGTCGTGCATCACGGAGCTGAGCGAACTTTCGGTGCGGCAGGGAAGCATTCCGGTGGAGATACCGGATTTTACACGGGGAAATTGGGAAGGAGACAAGTGATGTTCTTGACAGAGGGAGCGTTCTCCTTTCTCCTTACCTTTCGTCTTTTATGGTAAAAGAGTCAAGAATCCGTTTTATCTCTTCAATTCCTCCCGGATTCTTTTTGGCATAATTCTCTCTCATCCTTATGGTTACACAATGTACCATGTCATCATCTTGCTGTAATAAATAGTAAACGCGATATATATTCCATGTCTTATCATATTCTTGACTCTTTTGCACAATGACAAACCTTTCTTGATTCTTATTGGATTTGATTCTCGTTTTGCTGCAGAGCCGGATAGGACCGGAAATCTTTTTCATTCTTTGTGCTCCAATGGCAAGGCAAGGTGATAGAGTAGAACTTATTGCTAATCTCTTTCCATTCCTCATCGTGTTGCTTGGTGAAGGAGCAACATAACAGGAACAGTAAGGAGTAGAAGATAGCGGATTGCTTGTTCATGATATGATAATTATGGTTAGTTATATGCTTTAATGCCAATAACGTCCCGGTGAATGAAAGTTATATTTCTATTAACCACGGCTGTGGTTAACTCTAACCACCTACGTGACTAACTCTAACCACCCGGGTGATTAGGCTTAACCACGGTCGTGGCTAAGCAATCACGATATGCTTTACACCAAGATATGTATTTACTTTATAAGTATGTATTCAGTCAGCACTTCCTTATAAAATAAATAAGGACAGCCGAAAGATAAATCCGGCTGTCCTTATTCAATGCTTTGAGTTCTCTTTTTATTCCATATCTACACTATGCTTTACGGGAGAGAGGATGAATGTAAATTCATAGTCACCGTAAGGCAATTGATATTTAGGCAACGCTATGGTTCCCCAACTGTTGACGCAACCCAATCCCATTTGTGCCTTGTCGATGCACAAGTTGGTGAGGTTGGCCTTCTTCACTTCGGGTGAGTGACGCTGGTCTTTCTGTGCGCCGTCATCCAGTGATTCGATGGTGTAATGCAATGCAGAGGCAGAGAAAGGAGCTTCGGCTACAATCTTCACGCCATTGCCGCCGGCATTCAACTGTTTCCACCAACGGATGTCGGTCTTGTTTCCGGTTTCCTGCGGACGGATGTAGGAGTAGAATTGTTCGTCTACACTCTGGCGATAGATGCCCAAATCGGTGCTATGGTTACGGTCACTGTAGTTTTCAACCGGGCCGCGTCCGTAGAACTCAATGGTATTGAAGTTCTTCGGCATTTGCATTTGCATACCGAAACGGAACATCGGAGATACCTTGGCATTCTTATCGGCTGTCATCTTTTGGGTGATTTTAACGGCACCTTGGTTGTTGATGACATACTCCAGATAAAGTTTGGCAGAAACGGCTTTCATGTCGTATTCGGCTGTTACCTGTACTTGATTGTCTACGGTAGTGGAAGCCAGGCGGACAAGTTTCAATCCCGGGTTTTTCCATACTGCAAAGCGGTGTTGCAGGCCGGCACCCATATCATTATCGGTCGGAGCACGCCAGAAGTTGGGGGTCAGTGCAGCGCCTTCTTTAATCATTTCCAGCCCATTGACATCGTATTTGCTCAGGTAACCGTTGGCTTTGTTGAACTCAACAGTGAAGTTCTCACCTTTCACAATCAGGTAGTTTCGCTGGTTGTCGATGATTTGGGGAGTAACGATAGCCACATTGGTGGTCTCTACATTCTTCAACTCCATGGCCGGAGCCTTGTAGGGATTCAGAGTGAGCTGGTCTTTGGCAACTGTATGACCGGCAGCCAATAAACCTTCGCGGTTCTTCAGTTTGTAGGATACGTTCAACAGCCATTCTGTGCACTGGCAAGTCTTGCCTAAGTCAAGTTTAATCTTGGCGGTCTGCTGCGGAGCGACATTGAGATTATCCACACGTCCCGAACGGATTGCTTTTCCGCCTTTCAGCACTTCCCATTCCATATAGTAGGCAGAAAGGTCGCGGAAGAAGTTCTCATTGTAAACGTTTACTTCTCCCTTGCTCAGGTCGGCAGGAGTAGTCCAGATGTTCTGATAGAAATAGCCTACTTCGTGCATGTGGGGATTGGGGTTACGGTCGGGGCTGATCAGACCGTTGTCGCAGAAGTTGTTGTCGGATGCATCGAAGCGGTTGAGGCCGCCGCCGTAAGCATAGATTTCAACTCCGTTCTTGCCTTTCCAGCGAACGGATTGGTCGACGAAGTCCCAAATGAAACCGCCTTGAAGGTTCGGATATTTGCGGATGATGTCCCAGTATTCTTTGAATCCGCCTTGAGAGTTGCCCATGGCGTGAGCATATTCACATTGGATGAGCGGTTTGGTGGCATCGGTACGCTGACCGTATTTTTCCATGCCTTCATAGTCGTAATACATCGGACAGAAGATGTCGGTGTGCTCTTTC
>ULYB01034425.1_pt1 | contig 17373 bp, 14 predicted proteins | sample 1961761 | NCBI WGS metagenome assembly ULYB01 (sample SAMEA4835852, study PRJEB28245) | human gut metagenome | biome: gut microbiome; material: fecal sample | place: Denmark | collected 2008
TATTGCAAAATCTGCAACATACGGTTCTGGAATTTATGCTGACGTAAAGTCGGAATCCGACGTTTTGAGAGTTCCGAAAAGCAGAATTTCAGCGTTTATGCAGGCGTAACAACAAAATCTTCTATTCCAATTTATAAAGAACAAAGTTTTGATTCCATAGGTTGAACTATTGCACAGGACTTTTTTTAGAGAACTTTATAACTACAATACCCCAAGAATGTTGCGTATTGAGAAACATTTTCTAACTTTGTGTCGCTGTCCCGAATGGGCAGTAACATATTAGTTTAGTGAAAGTGTTTCGCTAATCCTTACCGAGAAAATTTGGCGATTTTTAAGTAAGCAAGGATAGGCAATACAGACACTCATCACCGTGTATAGGCATATATCATTCCGATATATACTTATTCGGTGTGGGGTATTGTTTATTTGCTTGCAGGCTACGCCAAATGCCACTCGGTCGATAAACGAACAACTCCACACTTTCTTTTTACCCATAACCCACCGCATTAGGAGTTGGTACGGTACAAATTTATTACGCTATGGGATATTATTACGTATTGGATGAGTTATCCCCCAAAGAAAGAACTTATCTACTTGAAGATTTGGAAACGGGTAAGCAAACTTCTCTCAAAAGAATTTCTTATGCAGTCTTTGAGAATGAGCAACAAAAAAAAGCATCTATAATAAAAATTTTACCTGTCGATTTTAAATTATCTCCATTTCGTTGTCCCAACGATCGATATTTGTTCAAAGGTGAAAATAGATGTTTACTATATAATTTAAGCAATTCATTACAGCCGTTTACAGAGGATTCAAATCTTGACAAAGATTCTATCGTAGAGCTTTCTGCCTGGGAATGATTAAACACGTATATTTTGCTAATTATGAAGAAGCTACTATCTCTTATCACGCTTATGTGTGTGATTGTATTGTCATCGTGCAAGTACAATGATGATGATTTGTGGAACAGTGTACATGGTTTAGAAGACAGAGTCGCTAAACTGGAAGAACTTTGCAAACAGATGAACACCAATATTTCATCGTTGCAGACCCTCGTAACAGCATTGCAGAGTAACGATTATATAACGGGGGTTACTCCGATAACTAATGATGGTGAAATTATTGGTTATACGATAACCTTTGCAAAAAGCAATTCTATTACAATTTATAACGGTACAGATGGCAAAGACGGAGTAGATGGCGAGGATGGAACAGATGCCGTAACACCCACCATCGGAGTAAAACAAGACTCGGATGGCGTTTATTATTGGACGCTCAATGGTGAATGGCTGACAGACGAGCACGGCAACAAGATCAAGGCTGAGGGGTCTGACGGTAAAGATGGTTCGGATGGAGAAGATGGAAACGATGGTGCAGACGGTACGAATGGTAAAGATGGAATCACGCCCCAATTCAAAATCGAAAATGATTATTGGTACATTTCCTACAACAACGGTGAGACTTGGGAACAGCTCGCAAAAGCTACAGGTGAGGATGGTAAAGATGGAGATTCAATATTCAAGGCTGTCACGCAAGATGATAAGAATGTTTATTTTGAATTGACTGATGGAACAATCATCACAATTGCTAAATCAGACCAAGCAGAAGAAGATACAACTATTATCCAGTTCAAAGACGAAAGCGTCAAGGCTATCTGCATAAAAAATTGGGATACAAATAAAGATGGAGAACTGTCACATGGAGAAGCCGCAAAAGTAACAAGCATCCGTAAATTCTTCAGAGGAACAACTATTCAGTCTTTTGATGAATTACAATATTTTACAAGTATAGATGAAATTGGGGTAGAGACATTCAAACAATGCAAAAATCTCACCACCATTACAATTCCTCAAAATGTTATTTGGATTGAAGAAAGTGCGTTTAGTGGATGTAATTCTTTAGTAGATATTATAATCCCTACAGATATTACTTGGATTGGAGATAGCGCCTTCCTTAACTGTAACAAGTTAGAAAATATTACTATTCCTAACAATGTCACAGTGCTTGGGAGTGCCGCATTCCAAGGTTGTACAAACCTAACTACTGCTATCATCAGTAATAATATAACAAAAATTGGAGGTACTACATTCTATGGATGCAGCAGCTTAACGCAAATCGTAATTCCCCAGAATGTTACATCTATTGGGAGTAGCGCTTTTTCAAATTGTAATAAACTTACGGAAATATATTGTACGCCGACTACCCCTCCCACATTGGATGGAAATACAGTATTTAATTCTATAGCATCTAATGCTGTTTTTTATGTTCCTCGCGAATCTGTTGAGGAATATAAAGCTGCAGATGGCTGGAAAACATATGCCAATCAAATCGTCGGATATGATTTTTAATAAGTAGCACTTATTGATCGAGGACAGACTTGTGCAGACGGTCTATATTATACCGTTCTGCACAAGTTTGTCCTTTATGTTATTTTTTCTTTGAACTCTTAATTATATTCTATAACTTGTATGGCACACTATAGATTAATAATCATTTGTTTCTCCAATGGCAAAACTATTGCTTCCATACGCAATTAATAATGCAGGCGAGCTTGTCCATATCGACGCTGCTCACAAAGGCGACAATTATACCTGCCCCACATGTGGAGCCCAATTATCGTTAAGAATTAGTAAAATACCTAAAGGTCAAAAATATCATAGAGCAAATCACTTTGCTCACAAAGGTTGCGCTGATAATTTTTGTTCTGAATCATTTCTGCATAAATTATTCAAACAAAGAGCAGCTGAGTATATAAGAATGGAGTTAGGCAGGCCCAACAGAGCTGTTTGGTTTGAATGGGAGTGTGACAAATGCAACGAGCTACATAAGGGCAACTTGCTAAAAAAAGCGACAAAGGTTGTTGAAGAATTAGATTTACAAGTTTGTAGACCAGACATCGCCTTACTTGATGACAATAATAATGTTGTTATAGTGATAGAAATTGTGGTGACTCATAAACCTTCACCAGAGGCGTTGCAATTTTATCAAGATAATAAAATCGCGTGTCTACAAATTAAAGTTTCTGATTTTTCAGAATGTGATGAGGTAAGAAAAAAAGTCTTACATCCCGATATTGTAAATATCTGCCCGAATCCAATTTGTAAAAGATGTGGGACGATTATGAATAGCGCCAAATTAATAGTTGTTTCTACGCCATGCTGGAAGTGCTCTAATGACATGAAAATTGCCATGATTGTATCAAATAACAGCAATCACATACATAGTCCAGCAGATTTTACCAACGAAGAAATTAAGATGGCTCAGAGGTTAGGGGTGAATATTCAAAACCGATATAGCCAAACGGTAAAAGGAAATTATTGGGCAAATGTTTGTGATAAATGCAATGCTTTTGTAGGAGATTTCTATATGCATGAATATTTTTATCTACCTCATGACGAAGAAATAGATTTAAGTTATAAATGTTTCTATTGCATGGAGATGGAACAAATCCGAAGGGAGCAAGAGGAAGAGGAAGATATGAGTAAACGCCATGAGAAACTAGCAACATTGGTGGCAAATGATGGAAATAAGCTATGTCCCAAATGTAATGGAATTTTGAAAGTAAGAAACGGAAGGCGAGGTCCTTTCTATGGTTGTGAGAATTATCCTAATTGCAAATACACAGAAACTATATTAGAGTAATAATAGATTCACCTTATTTTAATTTGCACATCTCATAAATTTTAGCTATATTTACATCATAATCAAAGATTTAATCACCCTATAAATTTTTGCTAAAATGAAAAGAAAAACACCAAGAATAGAATGAAAAACAGGAACGGAAATAAAAGAGGGCATGGAATTAGCCTATGTCGCCAAATCCGTAAGTTATGACGATGATTGTGTAATGACGCTCATTGTTGCCCGTAAAAAAGATAATCCTACACCCGTAGAGTTTTGATACATGTTTGCTTTGGATATAGACCCTGCACAACAAGTATCCATCACTTTTCAAAAACGAGGACGAGGGTTTGCAGGTATGTCTTTTCTGCTAAATCCAGCAATCGAAATCCCAGCAATGGCTTTCCCCAACATTGTTACCTTTACAGAATCTACTGAAACCTTGAATATGTTTCAAGCGCATATCGACAGCGATATGATTGTATTCGATTATACGACAAAACAAGGCAAACCGAGTGTATTCAAATTCCCGTTGGCTGGCTTCAACGAGAAATATTTGGAACAATTCATATTGACTTACTAAGATTTCTTTTACATTTAAACATCGCCCAATAGCTTTGAATGATTTTTATGCTATATTTGTGTGGAAAATTATATACATATGATCAATCGCTTAATAAATCTTGAGGTTCAACAATTTCGGGCTATTCAAAATGCAAATATTGATTTGAATGGAATAACTGTTGTCGCAGGAGTAAATGGATGTGGGAAAAGCACATTATCCAAATTACTATATAATACGATAAAAATATCTCACAATTATGATACTATTATTAAGCAAAGATTAAATCAAGATCTCGGAGAGCTAATCTATGCTCTTTATAGCATATTACGAGATATAAGCCTTGATAACTATCATATAGAAACCTTAGACGATAAAACTGAAAATAAGATTAATAATCGCTGGGGTAATAGGATCAATCGTAGAGCATTAGCCATAAAATCAAATGAAGATATCTTCGATTATCGAGATAGAGTTTTCAAATATGTCGAGCAAATCGAGAATTATTTACAGATTCAACTCAATCAATATTCTCAGAATAAGCCAATAAATATTCAGGACTATTTACTTGATGAAAATGACAATCTTAAATATTCATCAAGAGTGAATCGTATTTTAAAGTTAATATATAATACGGTTTATAATGAAGAGAATGAAGAGAATGATGATGTAATATTAAGCAATAAAGGAATTGATTTCTTGTTTTCTTCTTTAAAATCAAAAATTGACAAGGCTGTTCAAAATGCAAGCCATAGAATTGATTATCGTCCTATTAATTGTTTTTTAGAGGAATTATCATCTGCATTCTCTCAAAATATAGATAACATTAAATTCAACTTATACGAATTAGACTCTCCCATAATTGACTGGACTCGTGAAATGTTGAATCCCACAAATCTTATCCAAGATTGTGTATATATTGATACACCTATGGCAATTGGGCATCAATATTCAAGTGACTTATATTGGGATGATTTAAGTGATACATTACAACAATCAAAACCTATTTTCAATAATAATATTATAGCAGAAATTAATAGCACAATTGCTGACTCTAATATTATTTCGGGACAGGTCTTTTATGATGACAATGTGATAAATAACGGATTTGCTTATAAACGAAAGGATGGTCATATATTTGATTTAGAAGAATGTGCCACAGGTATTAAGTCATTTGGAATCATACAGATGCTTTTACAAAATGGTATTTTATCAAAAAATACATTATTGATTATAGATGAACCTGAAGCACATTTACATCCCCAATGGATTGTTGAGTATGCACGAATTATTGTTCTGCTAAATAAAAAATTAGGAGTTAAATTTTTTATTACCAGTCATAATCCAGATATGGTAAGCGCAATTCGGTATATTGCAGAAAAGGAAGGTATACTATCGAATATAAATTATTATTTAGCAGAGGAGAGTTCAATAAATACATACACATATGATTATAAATCATTAGGAACCGATATAGATGCCATATTTGAATCATTCAATATTGCTTTAGAGCGAATTAATCTTTACGGCACAACAGAATAACTATGACTTATTGTTTAGAAACAACTCGATCACATGATTTAACCAAATTGCAACCTTCATGTTGTGAAAAAATATGTGATATAGTAATAAGAGAAGGTGGTAGAGGTGCTGATTATCCAGCTCATATAGTCTTAAATTTAGATTCCGCCGAAAAGACTTTAGCAAAAAAAGAGAAGCGCCCTTTCAATCAAACAATGGATATCGCTTTCGGTGGTGCGGATTTGAGAGAATTAAAAAAAGGGGAAAAGAAAATAACCAAGAAAGTAAATAAATGTTTTGTCCTCGTTGATTTCAAACTAAATACTAAAAATTGTAATTTTAGCCACAAATCGGACTTTGAAGGTAAAGTAAGATCCTCAAAGGTTTTGCTTGCTGGTAGATATCCTATATATTCCCAATATTATTTTATATACCCTAGAACTCTAAAACAGCAAGCAATCTATCGTATTGCCCGTTTATTTAATAATCAGCCTAAATGTCCATATATTCCTCTTACAGAAGGAGAATTATTTGAACTATGGTTCTCCTCTTAAATATTCTATAGAGAACCAAAAGCAATCAACCTTTTCCAAGGACAGACTATGCAAAGGGGTCTCAAATATGCCCCTTTGCAGAAGTTTGTCCCTTCTTTAATGTCATATCTCATCAATTCACTTATTGTTTAACCAACCGTGGTTTTGCATCCGTGTAAACTGCCGTGTAAACCGCAGATATTAAGTCGCTGCAATCTCCTGTCTAATAGATTGTTAATGGCAATTTGTAACGTCTGGGGGGCGTGTGGTCGCTGGTTCGAATCCAGTCACCCCGACTGAAGAAAAGGCTTGACAATCACATGATTGTCGAGCCTTTTTCGTTTTTGCGCCTGCCTGCTGAACGGGCGGTTGATGCCGCGGTTGACGCGAAAAAGTCAACCAAGAAGTCAACCAAAACCGATGAAAACCTGTGTTTCCGTCGTTTGTTACAGGTACAAGGTACTTGCAAATGGAGAATCCCCGCTGATGCTCCGCATTTCCAAAGAGGGCCGCCGCACGATGAAGAGTCTGGGTGTGTCGGTCGATCCCAAATTCTGGAATTTTGACACCAACCAACCCAAACCCAACTGTCCGAATCGACAGTTGATTTGCCAGATCATGCTGAAATATGAATCCGAGTACAACGGGAAGATTCTGGCGAAAGAGATGAATGAGGAGGAATTTACCCCGCAGATGATTGTTGCCGAACAAAAGGAGCGAATTAAGACGGCAGACTTTGCAGACAGACTAATGACCGACTGCAGGGTCTGTTTTTATGTAGCGACTGAATAAATACGGCTATGCTTGCACCATAGAATCATAAATACGAGCAACAACACCCGAACGGGCAAGATGTTTTGCATTTTCCGCCGAATGTGTTACTTTTGCAGTAACATATTGAATACACGGAGAGTGTAGCTTGTTCTCGACTTGCGAACGTAGGAAATTCGAAAAGGTAGAGAGAATGGCTGACATCTTGCCGCGTCATATCCTTTCATGGATACGGCGTGGTGTTGTTGCTTATTTATCTACCAAGGTTTCCTACGGCCTGCAAGTGTGAATAGGCGTTCAGCACCACGCTTGAACCGAATATTGTAAAATATCAATCTGATTATCAAATATTAATATCGGAAATTGTATGGTAATGATACCATATAGTTCCCGATATTTGTGAGGATTAGCCTATTCTTTCTTGTGCAACCTCAATGGCTTTCCGCTTTAATTCGTCTTCACCTTCTATAGCATCCAATACTTTGTCTGCCAACCATAGTGTAAGAAGTTCATTTTTATCAATCTTGAAATACTCAGCTAATTGTATTACTTGTGCCCGTTTAGCATATCTATCGCCACGCTCTATTTTGCTAAACATTGGAGTGTCTATTTCAAGCAAAGCTGCCAATTGCCTTTGTAGCACACCGTGTTCTTCTCTCAACTCTTTTATTTTGTCTCCTAATAACATAGTCTTTATTCTTTTGAGTTCAGCATGTGTTTCGTCGAAATTCGACGGATTTAAACATTTTCGACGGAATGGGCTGTATCTTTTCGTCGAAATTCGACGGATTGACTATAATATAAACCAATTTCGTCCATCTGTTCTAATCAATTCCTCGGTTTTCATAACTTTCAATAGATCACCCAGGCTGCGTAGTTTTTGCTCTTCAGTCTTATTGCTAGGCATTACATCTTTGATGTATTCGTAGATGCCATCACGTTTGGCTCCATCTGATCCAGCATTCTTAAGATATTGCAAAACCATCTGTTTAATTTTGTCCTTATCAAGTCCTTTTTGCTTGGTGTAACCTTGCAATTGACGAGTGGCTTTAGCAACTCCTAAAGAAATTGTATAATTGGGAGCATCGCCCTCAATAAGTCCCCTGTTCAGCAAGTCTTTTGCAACATCTTCATGTATGAATCTGCCTTTCTGCACAGCATCGAGAGATATGCAATCCCATAATGACAGAGTGTTGTCAGTCTTCAATAAATCCGTATATCGCTTATTGATCTCGTTACCATATATGCGTACTACAACCTTCTTTTTTTTCGCATCAATCTCGTAGTCCGGCATCGGAAAGTGTCTGCGCCATTGTTCGTTAAACATTTTCTTGATACCACGACTTACGGTATCAATCATATTGAAGTCCACCATTGCCTTGCATAGGCACTCATTGCGAAAATAGGTCTGAGATTCCTCATTTCTTAAAGCATTTTCCAAAGTTCCGGGAATGAAAGTTCCGGCGTTGGAATAATATAGATAGCCGGGATTCTCAACGAAATTGACACGCTGTTGCATCGTGTAATCTTGATGAGCAATACAGTTATGAAGTGCTTCGCGTATAGTGTAGTCATCATACTGCTTCATTGTATCTGGGAAAAGCGTACCACCAGGCATTTCACGCAAAGTCAGATTTTCAATCTTTGAGAGAATTTCATCTACTGTCAGTATGAATGGAACAGTGAAATGTTCGTAGTCAACCACATCTTGGTTTGCATCCCTGCGTGTCCAAGTTACCTGAGCGACGACAGGACGCAGTTTAAAGGCTGATTCGTATTTGCCTAACAATATAATAGCGGCACGAGTGATGCATCCATTTCTTGTCAGTCCGCATTTGCCAAGAAATGTCTGAATATCCCAAGCATTTACCTCGGATTCGGGAATACGGCTATGTACCTTCTTAAACATTTTGCGGGCTTTAGCTATAGCAACTTCGTCAAGGTCATCTATCGTTGCATCAGGAACAATCTGTGCAGACCAATCTGTTTCACCAAATATTGGCTCATCAAGAATGACATTCATGCGTTCAGTGGTCAACTCTACAAGAGAATCTTCAATTCGCTGCCATGCTTTGTTATGAGCGTAAACAGGTAATTTGGGACGATGCTTGGGAATATGGACTACCCAAACTTTCTTGTTAGTGTCATCGGTAACAAACTCTTCAATATCGAGACCTTCTGTCGAAAGATTAACACATCGTTCTGTTAAACGAAGAATTGCCTTTTGCCGGTCATAATTATAGGTATCCGTCCCGACAATTTCCAAAGAACTGTCATGTACCCCTATCACTAAATGTCCTCCTTCCATATTGGCAATAGCCGACACATATGAGATAACATCGTTTTTCTCATCCCCACAGAACGAGTTCTTCAAATTCTTGAATTCCTTCCATTCGCAACAAGCATTCTCTTGTGGATAGTTGCGAAGGAGATATTGTTGTAGTTCTGACTCTTGCATAATTATCCAATTATACTTTCACTTTCATCATTATGTTTCTCAGCATTTCTGATGACGCATTCTTTACTTGTATTGGCATAGCAGTAGACACAGAAATGACGACAAGTATTATACATGCCGATGTCTTTGCTGATCATACATCCACATACCTTACGTTGCCCTGTATCCTTTACATTACGCACCTTCTCTGGTATTGGTGGCAAATTACCAAACAAGTCTTTTTCTGGTAATTTCAATGTATGTAGATAATAGACAAGTTCCTTATCGTCAGCAAAAATGCGTTTCATCAATTCACCATCAATACAACGATTGTGTTCTATCCCGTATTTTTCGAGGTCAATATCTTCCGCACAAGTGGCGATTTCAACATCCCAACCATCTTTATGCCAAACTTCACGAATCTTTTGAAGTCCTTCTACGATTTCTATGCGTTGAGCAAGGTTGGCTTCGGCATTCTCCACATTCTCCTTTGTAAAAAGCATAGTTTCCTTAACAAGGTTGTTTTGAACCTTGCGATAAGCTTTTACATCAACGAAACTGAATACAAGCTTATTTGTGTAACCTTTCAGTTTATTTCCAATGTGCCAAATGCGCGTCAAGAGGTCACGAGGAGCGATGTTTGGCGTAATTATTAAAGGGTCAAAACGCCAGATTACTTTCTCCTTACCAATCATATCAGAAAGTTTCTTGAATGTCTCAATTCTGTTTTCGACAGACGAAACATTAGGCTCAAAACCTTCTTTTACATAATCATTGAGTGTAACCTGAAAGTAGTAGTGTATTCCTTTTTCGTCAAGCTCATGAAGGTATGGGAGAATCGGCTTTGGGTTCTTTGTCCAAAAAATCACTACCTTGCAGTTCTTGAAAGAAATATACATTTTCTGCTGGTTGAAAGGGTTATACCATGCACAATACCCTTTAGCCAAGCGGTTGAAAAACCACTTGGCGTAAAATGCTGGTATGTCAGTTGAACGGCTTGCTGATATGATTATAGGAGCTGTCGCCTCTACGGAATCACCATTTTCAATTGTAATATGAATCTTGTCGTTCATAACTGTATTAAAGACGTTGTTTAAGAGCAGAGATTGTTTTCTCTATATCGATGGGCCTATAGGCATCGTTTTTCCATTTCATATCTTTTCCATTTCTGCTAACTGGATCACGCTGGCCTGAAACAAGTTTAGCATGGAATTCCTCTAAAAGCTCATGTTCTGTCTTCCCAGCGGCATACTGAGGGTCAAATACCCAATTCAAATCATTGATTATTTGTTTGTATGCAAAATCCTTAAGCCCAGGATTGATTTCCCTTATAAACGCAGCTATTGCGTCGACATTCTCGATTTTGAATGGCAATTTACCCACCCCTGGCTTCTTGGTTGCTTGCTCTACATTGGTACTTGAGTTTTGACCAGAGAGCAAATTACCAAAGAAATTTCCTATTTTTTTTATAGGCCTCATTATACCAGACTCTTCTGCCTGAATATTGAAGTAAGCAACTAAATTATCTCGTATTTCCTTGGAAATATTCAAGTCGTCAAGCATGCAACGGAATGAGACGGGTTCACCAACCTTATTTTCTAGTTCAAGAGCTACTAACGCTTTGTCATGATAATCCTTTGCGCTCTTCGTTGTAAAGTCCTTCAATACGCTCTTTACCACATCAGAGAGTTCATGGGTTCGTGATTCGGGCAAGCTTAAGACACGTTTCATCTCCTTGTAGAGATTTGTTCTGGTACTTATTAAATTTTTTAATATGTACAGATATGCCTCGAATTTGCCTTGGGCGGCCTCTAGTTGCAATGCGGATTCTATGCAGTACTCGTTGGCTCTCTTCTGTCCATGGGGCAACGTGTTTATAACAGATTGGACATTCTCACGAAGATCTGTGTTCACTACAGGCGCACCAACGCCATTTAATTTGATTTCAACAGGTTGTTGTATAAAAGGCCATTCTCCTTTTGACTCTGTATTATAGAGAAGTGTACAGATTGCTCTGTAATTCTCACCAAATGATGGAAGATTTGTAATGGATGCGATTATCGGTTTCGGAATTTTTACGTATCCTATTGTAGCCCCCCACAATGCAAGTGAGTAACTGTAGTCAGAGTATGAATTATCTTCGCAAAACTGCACAATAGCATCAAAGTCTTCTCCCTTAAGAATAAAAGCTGCTAAGGCCTTAAGGATGGGGTTGTCTTGCTTTTTTACATCAAGTGGAGTAAAGCTCTTGATGTTCTGTCTCAAATCATTCATGAACTGTTGAGCAGGGCTGCCTTGCCATTGCCAATTTAATGATTCCCATATGTTTTTTGCGGAGATAGTAATTTGAGTCGCAATATTGAATCTGTCTGTACGCAGGGTATCAGAAGTCGGCGCAGTACCATGCCATAATATAGTATCAATAAACTTATTGAATAGCATTGTTTCCTGAGAGTCCTTTGTAAGCATGCATGTTTCGTATGTAGGATCCAAATCAAAAGTGTTTGCCACATTAAATTCGGAAACTTGTTTTATTTGATCCTCTTTCACAATCTGAGAAGTATAGGACTTTAAACTATCGCGATACGCTTCTATGTTATCATACCCATATTGGCTTAGTGAGACGTAAGAGCGCAGACCGTTCTTTTTCATAAAATTCGTTTTGATAACATTCTCCTCATCATATAATTTTAGCAACTTATTGAGTGCATCCGAAGGAATTGCAAGTTCTGTGAGGGTATTATCCCACATTTCCTTACATCTTCTCATGGAAGGGTCAAACTTTCGAAAGTCTGTATCTAACTGTTTTAGTTCTTGGTAGAAAGAACTATTACCGAAGCCTCCATTATTTTTGAGAGTTGCGACAATATCGTAGATCCTTTTCTGAATTTTGAGTAAGACTGCAGTATCAGAGGATACAGATTTGGATATGCCGAGATAAAATCCCAAAATGAACCCTTTAACGACATTCAATTTGTTGTTCTGGAGAACTTTTGCATCATAATTCTTGCATGTATCCTCTACATGAATATTCAATCCTGACAAATAAGCCAAATTGAAATCTCCTTTGCAAAGGTCAAACTTAAAGTGATCTCCAAGTTTGTTTGTCAAACTATCAGAACAACTAAGTCTAGAATGATTTAAATCATTGACATTGTAAAATAATATTCTCGTGTTGAAGGGGGAAAGATTCAAAACACTGTCCAGAGAATACACATGAATCCTATCATTTTCGAAAATATGAGTCAACGGTGTTGTCTTTTCGTCTATATCAACTTCAAGAACGATAGGACGACTATCGTGCTCGTTATCCTTTATCTCGAAATAAGGGATTTTCGAAAACAATATCAAAACATTCTTGAACGGAATGAGATCCAATCCGTAGAATGTATTATATCCATAGTTCCTAGCATTGTAGAACGATAATGGCGCAATACATTCTGTAGATAGAATGTTGTCTATATTAAGTGAAGATGTTGCTATAAATAATTTCATTACAGTCAGTGATTAAATAATATCAATTTCTTCGTTGTTGTTGTATACAGGATTGTCCTTCTTAGGGAAGAGTGGAGACAAAGATGATGTGTATCCTAAATAAAGACGTTCACTACACCTTGTCATAGCCACATAAAGTGCTGCACGCTTATCAGTATTCTTCTCACATCCAGGGATAAAGACATCCTTGAATTGGAGTCCTTTTGCACACCACCAAGTCATAATTTTGGGGTTAGAGGAATGGAAATCCAAGTCCATTTCAGTATCTTGGTTGGCATTATACTTGAATTCGCACGTGATGCCTTTTCTCATCAGATAATCCTTGACATACTCTACAGACCATTCGCCCTTGTCATCCGTATTGAATGGCAATAGGATTCCGACATTCGTTAAGGATCTGTTTTTTATAATGTCCGCGATTTTATCCAGTTGTCCATCATAACTATTTGCAGAGATAAGGTTGGGTTTCTCACCTTGACGCTTACACTTGAGAACCAAGTCCTCTACATTTCCTACCTTCTCGCCAAGAGCTGCGACTTCTTGAGTCAGTCTGTAGTTGAAATATAGAGGATCCGGAGCAATGCCCATATCCGAAGCCGTGCGTTCAATAGTTTGGGTTTGCCCTCTATCGCCAAAGCCCATAATAGATTGAGCAGTATCGCCAAAGAACAAGCAATACTCCCCATACTGTTTCATTTCATTAATTTCTTCCCTTGTAAAATCCTGGCATTCATCAACTATGAGGTATTTTACTCTTCTTTGATTATGGCGCCATTGATGGTAATGATATACATTTCTAAGTCCCAGCTTTTTCAAACCATCCTCAAAATACTTTCTCAAAGACTTAGTATATACGATAATTGTGTAACTTTCACCGAGAGCTGCAATTTGTTTAGCCTTATGAAGGGCAATAAGCGATTTGCCGCTTCCTGCACTGCCGGAGACAACCATAGACTTGTTATTCTTTCTGTCTATCAGCTGCCTCTGGAAATCATCTAGACTTGAATAGTCAATGAAGAATTCAGAATCGAAGTCTGCCATAATTTTTTAATTTATTTGATAGTACATGAGTTATATTCGGTTTCCCCATTGGATGACACAACGACATTCTCGGCAAACGGTTTCTTCCCAATTATCCGGTAGATAATTTTGCTTATATCGTTGTTCTTTGCAGAATGAGTTACTCTTATCTCCTTCTTGAAAAAGCATCCGTTTATACATTTGGACTCTTTGTCCTTGCATGCAGTCGGGTATATTGTTGCGAAATCATCGTTTTCAGCTACGAATTCATTCAATTCTGCATTAAGCATGTACGGAATGAATTTTTTCGTTGCTGGACTTTTTATGGTTACATCTTCTATCAGCATAATGCCTTTGTCTGTTAATTTAGAAGACAGCATGCTTGCCGTTTGTTTGTAGGCCTTATTTTCAATGCGCTTTTTTGCTAGCATCTCGCAGATTGCCTTGCATGATAGAATCAAATCATATTTGTCTGATAAAACATCTGATACGAGATTTAAATCGTTCTCGCTTTCAATGAAGACTGGGCCTATTCGGTAATCAATCTTGAGTCTGCTGTGTTTCTTGAACTCAGCCATAATCTTCTCAAAGAACCTTAAGGCCATTTGGTTTCCGTCTATTGCTAACAGTTTGACGGATTCTAATGATGATTCGTACTTCTCGAGAAAAGATAGAAGTCCAAAGAGATCGCCACCAGTGCCACAGCCTAAATCAAGGATACTGACAGAAGTCCGTTCCCCGACTAAAGAAAGATAATTGCTGTTTTGGCTGAATTCTTCAAAGATTGATTTTACTTCGACAAAACTTCTCGGGAAGTATGTGCCGAGGTATACTTTAATCTCGCCTGTGTTCAAATTCAGATTGTACTCAAACCTGGAATGGTTGGGAGAGTATTTCGCACCAAGGTCAAAAAACAAATATCTGTCCAACCAATTGGGAAGATCTACATCTGCAAGTGTGCCATCAGAATGAATGCTGGCGGATTCTTCTATGTCGGGATTATTCCCCTCTTCTATTTGAGATACAATACGTTCTCCAGTCTGCCAGTACAAAATATCATCCGACATCCTTGCCATGTCTTTTTGCAAGAACCTGTACAGACGTTTTTCTTGGTCAGGTGCAATCCGTCCTTTTAAGAGCACGACAAACTCATGATCTATGTGCTTCATAAAGGAAGGATACGCTCTCCCAAAATCAATTGGAGTAAGGGCAAAAACCTCTATGTCGTTCACCCCCAAAACAACATTGATAATTTGATGTGCATACTCCTTCAAGGGAATCAAATCTGCACTTGAGTGTAACACATTTACCTCATCCGCTACACTTTGACTCTCTATTTCTTTTGAATCTATGACATCTTTGGTTTGTGGCAATTCGGACAAACTTTCTTCTTGGTACAATGTATCAGGTACTTCGCTGAACGCATCTTTAGATAGCTTTTGGGCATCTTTTTTTATGCCCTCAAAGATCTCTTTCTTGTTCTCCTTGGGTGCCTGTGATTCATAAGAGGCATTGCTGAATTCCGTCAGATAGAAGGGATTTAGGTTGAGAGTTTCCGCAAGTTTAACGATTCCGAGTGGGTCAAGGTCGGTGTGAGGACAAGTGATGTCATCCAACTTTTCAATGAAATGTTCGCTATCAGTAATGTGAAGCCAAGACCTGTTGGTGGCACTTAAATTGTTTTCCAATTCAATGGGTTGATGAAATATAATAAGATGAGGGACATCCTTGATTTGATTCTTTTCAATCCCCAAGACTTTAAGTTCTTTCTTAACTGTCGAATGGTTTATTCGTGCTTGTTGGAGGGCTGTTTTTCTTGAGCCTCCCTTGATGGTTTTTCCATCGCAAGTCCATTCTCCGTTTTCATTGGCAACAACTTTGCCACCATAATTCTTAAATTCGATTGAGATGATAGCATCCTTCTTGATAAACAACGCATCTAATTCACATCCAATATTATAGTTGCCTGCGAACACACAGAATTCATTCGAATCCTCATAGTGAGCTTTGAGTTGCTCACAGAGAAACCGAAACTGCTCACGTTCTGCTGTTGTGTCAAAGTTTCCGACTCTGAATGTTAAAAGTCCTCCCATTACAAAATATCAATACTATTTTTGTAAACTAAATGATCTTTGTTCCTGCGTTGACTTTTCCGTTTAAGAATTGTCAGTTTTCGACTACAAAGGTACAAAAAATATAGCAAACACTTGTATGTATAGATATGAATTTGCAATAAATATATTACTATCAATCAACTATCTTCGTTTTACCGAAGTATGCTTCTTTGCTACGTTATCATTCCACGGAAGGTCAGACGATGAGCCACCAGATCCAGTACCAACATGAACCTCCGCCGGTCCTCCGGCAGCAAGGGTAAAAGCTGCATCCAATAGCTCTGCCTGCTTTCCATTTACCTGCTCCTGCGGATCGAATACAGCATTGACAAACTCCTCGTCCGTGATCTGGCCGTTGAAATGTTTTTGGGCCACATCATAGTCTATCTGGAATTTGATGTTCTCAAAAAGCTCATCACCGACCCGTGTCCAGATGTGGAGCGACGGATTCCGATAGTTTGAGACATTGATACGTGCAAGCTCGGCACCGGACGAGAGGCTGTAACGCTGGGGATTAGCCTTGCGGTCGAGCAAACTTATCTGTTTCCTCTGCCTGTCTATGATTGCATCCTTCTCCTTGAACTGCCGTTCTGCCGCTTCCGCCTGATGAATGGCCTTGTCTATTTCTTTTTGATAGCCGTTTCGCAGTTTTCCGATTTCTGATTTATGTTGTTCCTGCAACCGTACCTTTTCTGCCTGAAGTTCATCAATCTGTTTATTGAGTTCGGCAATCAGCCTGTCCTTATCTGCCAGTTCCTTCTTTGTCTTGGCAAGGTCTCCCTTGCCGAACCACGCGAGGATGGTGTTCCTTCCTTCTTGCGCCTTCTCTACATCGGCCTGTAACTTGGCTATATCCTCTTCATACTGGATTACCTGCTGCCTGTAATATTCCGAGTTTGTCTGATGCTTGGCGGTAGAGCCGACAATTCCACGCTGCAACCCGAACGGTTTCATGGCCTTGGCATAGCTGTTCTGGTATTCATGCAATTTGGTACGACGCATCACATCGTCCGCCGACAGACGTGGTCCGGACTTCGTTTCATATTTCTTTTCGCCCTCCCGCTTCCTGCGGATACGCTCACCGGTTACTATGGGCACGACTGTGGCGTGCAGGTGCGGGGTCTTCTCGTCCATGTGCAGCACGCACGATACAAGGTTTTCGTTTCCGAAAGTTTCCCTTAGCCATTTAAGATTGGCATCGATCCAACTGTCCAGTTTGCCATCATTGGCAATTTTCATCATCTGCTCATGCGTTCCAGTCAGCATTACGCGTATTGCCTTTGTCTGGTTCTTGCTGAC
>ULYB01050932.1_pt1 | contig 17316 bp, 13 predicted proteins | sample 1961761 | NCBI WGS metagenome assembly ULYB01 (sample SAMEA4835852, study PRJEB28245) | human gut metagenome | biome: gut microbiome; material: fecal sample | place: Denmark | collected 2008
GGCGGGCTGGATGGCCGCGCACTGAAAGCTGGGGATGTGCTGCCCATTGGGGCGGCACCCGCCATGGTGGAACAGCGCTGGCAGCAGATCTGCGCCAAAGGGGCAAACCGCCCGCTGGGCACGGCGCGCACCCCCGCAAGGCCGTGGCGCTTTTTGGGCGGGCGGAAGCTGCCGCTGTTCCGTGCGGTGCCCGGCCCCCAGACCGATGCCTTTACCGCAGTGGGGCAGGCCGCATTTGTACACGGGGTATATGTTTTGACAGCAGACTGTGACCGCATGGCCTGCAAATTGCAGGGGCCGCAGATCGAGACTGTGGATGGGTCGGACATTGTATCGGACGGCATTGTGGCGGGTTCGGTGCAGGTATCGGCCAACGGGCAGCCCATTGTGATGCTGGCTGACCACCAGACCACCGGCGGGTATGCCAAAATTGCAACCGTCATCAGCGCTGACCTTTCGGCCATGGCGCAGCTGCGCCCCGGCGAAAAGCTGGCGTTCCAATATGTGACCGCGGCGCAGGCTGTTGCAGGAGCCAGGGCGCAGGCGGCCGTGCTTGACAAAATCAGGGAGCGGATGAAATAATGGACTTTGCAGCCATGAAACCGGCCGACCTGCGCGGGCTGATCCGCAAGGGCGAACTGACCGGCCCGACCACCGGCATGTGCAACGGTTATGCCCAGGGCAACCTTGTGGTGCTGCCCAAGGCGCTGGCGTGGGACTTTTTGCTGTTCTGCCAGCGCAACCCCAAAGCCTGCCCGCTGCTGGAAGTGGCGGACGCAGGCGAGCGAACCTTTGCCCAATTTGGCAAAGGCGGCGATATTGCTACCGATATCCCGCGCTACCGGGTGTACGAACACGGCGAGCTGACCGGGGAATACACCGATGTGAGCAAATTCTTTGAGGAGAGGAATGACCTGGTCAGCTTTTTGATCGGGTGCAGCTTCTCCTTTGAATCTGAACTGCTGGAAGCGGGCATCCCGGTGCGCCAGATCGAAGAGGGCGTGAATGTGCCGATGTACAACACCAACATTCCCTGTACCCCGGCGGGGGTGTTCAGCGGAAACATGGTGGTCAGCATGCGGCCCATCCCGTACCGGCAGGTCCCGGCGGCAGCTGCCATTACAGCGGGCATGCCCCGCGTGCACGGTATGCCGGTGCAAATCGGTGAGCCGGAAGCCATCGGCATCCATGATTTGGCTCACCCGGATTACGGCGATGCCGTGACCATCAACCCCGGCGAAACACCGGTGTTCTGGCCCTGCGGCGTGACCCCGCAGAACGTTGTGATGCACTCCAAGCCGGAGTTCTGCATCACCCATGCGCCGGGGCACATGTTTGTGACCGACGTAAAAAATGTGGAGCTGAAATATTAAGAGCAGATAGTAAAAAACCACAGGGGCGCACACTGTGCGCCCCTGCGGGGCAGAAGCATTGCCTTATGCCTGAAAGTGGAGGATTGAGCCATGCCGCATATTGATTTGAACTGTGACCTGGGCGAAAGCTTTGGCGCGTATACCATCGGAATGGATGAAAAGGTGATCCCGTTTATCACATCGGCCAATGTGGCCTGTGGCTTCCATGCAGGCGATCCGCTGGTGATGCAGCGCACCGTGGCGCTGTGCAAACAGAGCAGCGCGGCGGTGGGGGCGCACCCCGGTTTCCCTGATCTGCAGGGCTTTGGCCGCCGCCAGATGAAGCTGACCCCGGCGGAAGCCAAGGCCTGTGTGCAGTATCAGATCGGTGCGCTGAAAGCGTTCTGCGATGCCGCCGGTGTGCCGCTGCACCATGTAAAGCCCCACGGCGCTTTGTATAACATGGCGGGCAAGGACCGCGCGCTGGCGGATGCCATCTGCGCCGCAGTGAAGGAGAGCGCCCCCGGCGCAGTGCTGCTGGCGCTTTCCGGCAGCGAGATGGTCAAGGCGGCCCAGGCCATCGGCCTGCCGGTTGCCAACGAGGTGTTTGCCGACCGCGGCTACCGCCCGGATGGCAGCCTTGTGCCCCGCGGAACCCCCGGTGCCATGATTGAGGATGAGGACGAAGCCATTGCCCGCGTGATCCGCATGGTAACCGAGGGCAAAGTGACCGCCAACGGCGGTACGGACATTGCCATCCAGGCGGATTCCGTCTGCGTACACGGCGATGGTCCCAAGGCTCTGGCCTTTGTAGAAAAGATCGGCGCGGCCCTGCAGGCAGCCGGGGTGGAATTGAAGGCGTTTTGAGAAAATGAGCAGGGGCACCGTTCAACAAATGCCGTTTTCCCCTGTAGAGACCGTAAGGGCGCACAGTGTGCGCCCGCAGGTGTGCGCCGGGTGATGAAGTGAAATACCCGGCAAAGCCCGTCATGCGGGACGATGCAGGTGTCGGTCCCTGCAAATTTTTAGCCTGGCAGCGGGAAACCGCCCCTCAGGCCGCTTCGCGTCCAGCTCCCCTCTCTAGGGGAGCCAGCGCATACCTAAAGTAAGATATTGGCTCCCCTGGAGGGGAGCTCCGGCGAAAGCCGGTGAGGGGTGGCTCCCTGCCGCCAAAATTAAAATTGCGGATAATAAAAACAAAAAGGCGCGTGCCAGCCCATGGGGGGCAAGGCACGCGCCTTTTGCTATGCTTAGGCAATACCGCATAATTCTAAGTGCCGATACGGCGAGCGAGGTGCGGCAGCTGCTAAGCCAAAAGCGCAGATAATACTGGATGCTGCAAAGGTGAGCGCCGCCAGTGGCGGAAACAGCGAACCGAAGCAGGGGCAGCGGTCGCAGAGTGCGAGGGGCTTTTGCCCCCGAAGCACGATGCGGGTACCGCAACCCGACATTATCGAGCATTTTGGCAACGCAGATGCCGTGCCGCAGCCGCCGAAGCGGTGCTTAAGCCGCTAGGCGGGAATTGTGCGGTGTTGCCCTTATCCCCGCACGCGGAAGCTGCGCTCGGCAGGGTCCGGGGGGATGGATTTGCAGGTAAAGGTTTCAATGTGGATCCAATGGCTGGTGCCGGTAATGGTGGGCACCAGGCGATCCAGCTGGGCGGCGGAACCCTGGGCTTCCAGGTCCACTGTGCCGTCCCAGTTGTTTTCCACCCAGCCGGTCAGATCCAGCAGCTGGGCGGCATACTGCGCACGGTAGCGGAAGCCAACCCCCTGCACGCTGCCGGTAAAATGCCAGTGGCGGCGTTCCACGGCGGCGCTCATTCTGCGGGCTCCTTCTGCGGTTCGCTCTGGTTGGCGGGTTTCGGGTCAAAGCTGTTCAGCCGGGCCGTGCCGGACAGCAGCCACGCCACAAACAGCGTCATAAGAATGACGGAATCGATCGGGTGCAGCACAAAGTTCAGCGGGTAAAGCACACCGGCGGCCAGCAGCGGCAGCAGCGCGCTGTAAACCAGCGCCATGCGGGTGTTCTGGGCAATGCGGGCATCCACCGCGCGGGAAATGCGCACCGCGGCAGCGGCATCGGCCAAATCGTCCCGAAGCAGCATCACATCGGCGGCGGGCAGCGGCTCGGCTCCCATGCCAATGCCGACATCGGCACAGGCCAGTGCCGCGGCGGCAGAAGTACTGCCTATCATGGCGGCAGGGCCGTTTGTTTGCAGGCGGCGCAGTTCGGCTTCCAGCTCTGCGGGGGCAAGGCCGGATACCACGTGGGCGGCATCCAGCCCAACCTGAGCGGCAACGCGGTCTGCATTGGTGCGGCTGTCGCCTGTCAACAGGATCACATCCAGCCCAAGGGCTTTCAGCGCGTCAAGGGCGGCTTTGCTGGCGGGCTTTACGGCATCGGCAACGCCGATCAAACCGGCTGCGTGGCCGTCGAGCGAAAAGTAAAGCGGGGCAATGCCGTCAGCGGCCAGCTGCTCGCCAGCCTGCTGCAAATCGGGGGTCAGCTCGCACTGGGCGGCAATAAACTCTGCGCTGCCGCCTGCCATCACCTTGCCGGCCATTTTGCCGGTCAGGCCCTGGCCGTCCAGAATGGTAACGTCCTTAACGGCGCTCAGCTTGATGTTCTCCGCAGCGGCTTTGCGCATCACGGCGCGGGCCAGCGGGTCCTGGCTCTGGCTTTCCAGCCCGGCAGCCATGCCAAGAAGGAACTTGGCGGGCACGCTGCGGGTGCCCACAATGGTGACCACTTCCGGCTCGCCGTTGGTGATTGTTCCGGCTTTATCCAGCACGGCGGTGTGCAGGGTACCGATGGACTGCAGGCTGGCGGCTGTTTTGAACACGATGCCGTGCTTGGCACCCACGCTGGCACCGGACATGATGGCAGCCGAAGCTGCCAGCGCCAGCACACAGGGGCTGCTGACAGCCAGCACGCTGATGGCGCGGGCCAGCGCAAAAGCAAAGCTCTGCCCCAGCAGCAGCCAGATGATGAGCACCACGCAGGAAATGCCGATAACGGCGGGCACAAACACGCTGCGTACCTTATCGGCCAGGGAACTCAACGACACCTTGGCAGCGGCAGTGGTCTGCACGGTATGTACCAGCTGGGCGGCGGTGGAATCTGGCCCGATGCGGGTGGCACGGCAGATCAGGGCGCCGCCCTGGTTGGCAGTGGCGGCGTAAACAGTGCTGCCTTTGTGTTTGGCCACGGGGGCGGCGGCACCGGTCAGGGCAGATTCATCCACCGTGGTTTCGCCCTCAATGACAACGCCATCTACCGGCATCACATCGCCGGGACGAATCAGGAAGATATCGCCCACCGCGACTTCATTCAGCGGCACGGCGTACTGCTGGCGGCTGCGCAGCACGCAGGCGGTTTCGGGAATGCGCTCTGCCAGACTGTGCAGAGGGGCCATGGCTTGTGCCTTAAACCGTACTTCCAGCAGCTGGCAGGCTGCGGCAAAGATCAAAATAGCGGCGGCAGAGGGCAAGAACAGCTCCTGCGGGGCATCCTGTGTAAAAATGGCGATTATGCCGTAAACCAGCGCCGCCCCGGAACTGAGCGCCACCAGCGTATCCGGCCCGGGGGCGCGGATGCTCTTGCAGCCGTTGATAAAATAGGAACGGTTCAGCCAGCAGACCGGCACGGTGAGCACCAGCTGCACAATGCCGCACCACATGGCGTTATCACCGGTCAGGAACGGCGGCAGTGGCAACCCGAAAGCAGCGCCAAGGCCAAGGTAAAAAAGCGGAATTAGCAGGCAGGCACTGATGACCAGCCGCCGCTTGATCTGGGGAACAGCGCTGCCCGGCATGGCGGCAGCGGCCCCGGTAGGTTCAAAATTTTGCATTGGAACACTCCCGTATCAAATAAGAGTTGCAAGCGTCAGGAGATGTTGGTGGAAGAAAGCCGGTGATTGGGCCGGGGTGCCTGACGGCACACCCCTACCATTAAAACAGACCTTCCGGCAGAATAATGTCGTTTTGCGGCACGCGCTGCCAGCTGAAGCCGTCGGCCAGCTCGGCAGGGGTGCGGGGGTCCGGGGCGTTTTGCAGCCCGCAGGCATAGGCCAAACGGCCAATGATCTGCTCCGGCGTATAGCGCGCCTGTAAATGCTCCAGGCTTTCGTCCCCGTCCCGTTTGGAAAGCCGCCGCCCATCCACGGCCAGCAGCAGCGGCATGTGATAAAATTCCGGCGCGGGTAGACCCAGTTCCCGGTAGAGCCACAGCTGGCGCGGCGTGCTGGACAAAAGGTCTGCCCCGCGCACCACCTGGGTAACGCCCATCAGGGCATCATCCACCACCACGGCCAGCTGGTAGGCAAACACACCGTCCGCCCGCCGCAGGTAAAAATCCCCACAGTCCTGCGCCAGATTTTCGGCATAGGGGCCCATGTGGCCGTCCACAAAGGAAATGGTTTCGTCCGGCACCATCACCCGCCAGGCTGGCTTGCGCCTGGCGGTGCGCAGAACGATCTCTTCCGGCGTCAGGTTCCGGCAGGTCCCGGCGTATACCACTTTCCCATCGGAGCGGTGGGGGGCATCGGCGGCGTGCAGCTGGCTGCGGCTGCAAAAGCAGGGGTAAACCAGCCCTTTGCGCACCAGCTTTTGGTAATATTCTTCATAGATAGCGCTGCGCTCGCTCTGGTAATAGGGGCCGCGAGGACCGCCCTTGCTGCCGCCTTCATCTGCGGCAAGGCCGAGCCAGGCAAGGTCGGCTTCCAGCAGATCAGCAAATTCGCGCGGGCAGCGCACGGCATCCAGATCCTCAATGCGCAGCACAACCTTGCCGCCGCTGCTTTTGGCCGAAAGCCACGCCAGCAGGCAGCAGCACAGGTTGCCCAGGTGCATCCGCCCGCTGGGGCTTGGCGCATAGCGCCCGACTGTGCTGCTCATTCCAGCGTATAGCGGGCATCGCCCAGGCTGCGCAGGTGGACGCGGTAGAACCCGGCAACGGCCCGCACCATGGCGTCAGCATCGGCCACCGCGGCGGTTTCCACCGCACTGTGCATGGCCAGCTGGGCCAGGCCAATATCTACCATGGGAACCGGCACGGTATGGCTTTGCAGGTTGCCCAGCGTGCTGCCGCCCGGCAGGTCGGCACGGTTGGCAAACACCTGCACAGGAACGTTGTTCTTGCGGCAGATCTCCTTAAAAATCGCGCCGGTCAGGCCGCTGGTGGTGTATTTCTGGCTGGCATTGACTTTGACCACAACACCCTTGCCCAAAATGACCTTGTTGCAGGGGTCAGCCTTATCAGCAAAATTGGGGTGAACGGCGTGGGCATTATCGGCGCTGAGCACAAAGCTGTTGGCAAATGCCTGGGCCTGTGCCTGGGCACTGTGGGGGATCGCATTCAGGATGCGGTCGAGCACATCGCGCAAAAAGCTGCTGTCTGCGCCCTGGCGGGTGCTGCTGCCCACTTCTTCGTTATCAAACATCGCCCAGACCGGGGCGCAAGCGCTGTCGGTCTCAGGGGCGGCGTCCAAAAAGCCGTACAGGGTGGTGGCGGCGCACTCCAGATCGTCAATGCGGGGGGCCATGAACAGCTCGCCGTCCGGCCCAATGCGGGTGGGTGCCTGGCGGGTGTAAAGCGAAAGGTCAAAGTCCACAATGTCCTCTTCTTTCACACCGGCGGCCTCAGCCAGCAGGGCGGGGAAGGGCTTGGAACCCTCCAGCCCGTATAGGGGCTGCATGTCCACCTGGGGGTTAAAGGCGTGGCCGCTGTTCAGCGTGCGGTCCATGTGGATGGCCAGCGATGGGATGACCAGCAGATCACGGTCCAGGTCCACCAGGCGGCTTTCCAGCGTACCGGCGGCTTCATCCCGCACCAGCACACGCCCGGCGGCGGAGAGCGGACGGTCCAGCCAGGTGGACATAATCATTCCGCCGTAGCCTTCCACGTTCAGCTTGATGCAGCCCGCAGCGTTCACGTTGGTGTTCTTGATGCGCCAGGTGGGGGAGTCGGAATGGCTGGCAGCAATGCGCCAGCCGCCAATGGCGTGGGCAGGCACTCGCCAGGCAATGATGGAACTTTCGTTGCGGGTCACATAATAACCGTGTTCCGGTTCCAAATTCCAGTATTCGGCTTCCTCCAGGCGGGTGTAACCGGCGGCATCCAGCAGCTGGGCTGCAGTGTGTACCGCGTGGAACGGCGACACTGACCGGTGCAGAAAATCAAAAAGCTGTTCAATTTGCATGGGATAGAACCATCCTTTTATGTTTAGGCAACACCGCACAATTCCCGCCTGACGGCTTAAGCACCGCTCCGGCGGCTGCGGCACGGCATCTGCGTTGCCAAAATGCTCGATAAGACATCCAGTATTATCTGCGCTTTTGGCTTAGCATCTGCCGCACCTCGCTCGCCGTATCGGCACTTAGAATTATGCGGTATTGCCTTTATATGATGAAATCTGTATGGTTGTTGGCGCGTGGGACAAAAGAATCCCACCCCACTTTATTTTACACCGCACAAGCGATTGATTCAACCGCAGTTTGGGCAATCCAATGCGAGTGTATGGTATATGCTGCCTTCAAGATCTTTCCAGGCAAAGCCGGAATCGGTCAGCATCATATAGGAATGGGCGCTGTTTTCCTTCGGGATGGCAACGGAACCAGGGTTCAGATACAAATTGCCGCTGCCAAATTCCTGCCAGGCGGGCACATGAGTGTGGCCGTGCAGCAAAATATCCCCCTTGGCAAGCGGCGGCGGGCAGGCCGTGTTGTAATGGTGGCCGTGGGTGGCAAACACTGTGCGGGAACCGGCATACAGCAGGGCATAGTCGGCCAAAATCGGGAAGTCCAGCACCATCTGGTCCACCTCGGTATCGCAGTTGCCGCGCACGCACAGCAGCCGCTCCCGCAGGGGATTCAGCATGGCAATTACCTCTTTGGGGGCATAGCCCTCCGGCAGGTCGTTGCGGGGACCGTGGTACAGAATATCCCCCAGCAGCAACAGCTTGTCCGGCTGCTCGCGCTCCATGGCGGCAAGCAGCTGCCTGCAATAAAAAGCCGAACCGTGCAGGTCGGATACAATCATCAGTTTCATGGCAGTTCCTCCGGCGGTGGGCTTGACGCAGCACACGGCCTTATACTATAATAATATCAATCAACCGGCAGGAAGCCGGCCTTGCGGCGCAGAAGCGCCCAACATCCTGGTGCATGCTGCACCGTATGGCAGATGACAACTTGATATTGCTTTGATGATAGATATGCAGAAGGTATCGTGTTCCCCAGCAGGGGGACGGGATATTTTCTGCATTTTGTTTTTGTGGATTTTTATGCGGTTTTCCGATACGCTTTAGTTTCGGCAGCCGTCCAGCACGGCCGCGGCGGCCTGCTCCACCAGGGTGCCGATGGGGGCGCTCACCCCGACCACCAGGGTATCGCACCGGTTGGCGGGGATCAGGATACGGCGGGCATCGCTTTGGGCTACGGCCTGCGCCATGGCGGGGGTGATTTCGCCCAGCAGGGCGTCGGCCATCACAATGCCGATGGGCCCCAAAATGACATCCGCCCGGCGGCAGCCCACCACCACGGCGTTCTCGCCGGTGGCAGCGCGGTCAGCCCCGGCTTTCAGCATGGCGGAAGTGGCCGCGCTGTTGGTGCCAATGGCCGTTACCACCGCCTGCGGAACGGCCTTTTTAACGGCGGCAACCAGCTGGCGGCCCAGCCCGCCGCCCTGTCCGTCAATCACAAGAATTTCCATAAAAGAAAACCTCTTTCTTTATCTCTGTTTTATCATCATCGTATCATGGTGTTCTGCTGCTGTCAAACTGTGGAATCAAATAAAAAAATAGAATGTGAGGAGTTTGGATCATGAAAACATCCACCCGTAAGCTGACCCTTTCCGCCCTGTTTTTGGCCCTGGGCCTGGTGCTGCCGCTTATCACCGGGCAGATCCCGCAGATCGGCAAAATGCTGCTGCCGATGCACATTCCCGTGCTGCTGTGCGGCATGGTATGCGGCTGGCCGTATGGCCTGGCCGTTGGCGCGGTAATGCCGCTGCTGCGCGGGCTGCTGTTTGGCATGCCGGTGCTGTACCCCACCGGCATTGGCATGGCGTTTGAGCTGGCTGCCTATGGCGCGGTGATCGGCCTGCTGTATGCCAAGCTGAACAAGCGCGGCGTGGCGGGCGTTTATATGGCGCTGGTGCCCGCCATGCTGGCCGGGCGCGCTGTGTGGGGCGTGGCCCAAACCGTGCTGCTGGGCCTTGGCGGCAATGGCTTTACCATGCAGATGTTCATTGCCGGTGCATTTGCCACCGCGCTGCCGGGCATTGTGTTGCAGCTGGTGCTGATCCCCGTGGTGATGGTGGGGCTGGAACACGCCGGTGTGCTGCGCGATACGGTGTAAACGAAAGAAAAATACAAAATGTATAATTTCCGCGACTGGTAAAATTTTTACCCGCCGCGGCTTTTTTTGCGGCCAAGTATCTGCTATAATAAAGGCTGTGTAAATGTTTGATAAATAACGAACACTTCCTGAAACTGACTTTGAGGAAGAAGGTGCTGTTATGAATACAGCGAAAGAACTGTATGACCGTTGGCTGGCCCAACCGGAACTGGATACCGCTGTGGCGGAAGAACTGCACGGCATTGCCGGGGATGATGCTGCTATCACGGACCGTTTTTACCGTGACCTGGAATTTGGCACCGGCGGCCTGCGCGGTGTGCTGGGGGCGGGCACCAACCGCATGAACCTGTACACGGTGCGCAAGGCCACCCAGGGCCTGGCCGATTACCTGAACGCGACCGACCTGCCCAAAAAGATCGCCATTGCGCATGACAGCCGCAATAACGGCGAACTGTTCACCCGCGAAGCTGCCCGCGTGCTGGCGGCAAACGGCATTACCGCCTGCGTGTACCCGCGGCTGGAGCCCACGCCCGCACTTTCCTGGGCGGTGCGCTATCTGGGCTGCGGGGCAGGCGTCTGCATTACAGCCAGCCATAACCCGGCCAAGTACAACGGCTATAAAGTGTATGGCGCCGATGGCTGCCAGATCACGCTGGAAGTGGCAGATAAAATTCTGGCTGCAATCGAAAAAGTGGACTGCTTTGACGGCGTAAAGCTGGTGGATTATGAAGCCGGTGTGCAGGCAGGCCGCATTGTGAGCATTGACGACAAATGCCTGGATGATTTTGTACAGGCTGTATATGACCAACGCGTTGGCGATGGCACCGGCATTGAGCAGCTCAAGCTGGTGTACACCCCGCTGAACGGCACCGGCCTGGAGTGCGTAAAAAAACTGCTGGCCAAGCTGGGTGTGACCCATGTGACGGTGGTGCCGGAGCAGGAAACACCGGATGGGAATTTCCCCACCTGCCCGTATCCCAACCCGGAAATCCGCGAAGCCATGCAGAAGGGCTTGGAACTGTGCGATAAAGTACACCCGGATCTACTGCTTGGCACCGACCCCGACTGTGACCGCTGCGGCACCGCTGTGCCGGACGGCAAGGGCGGCTACCGGCTGATCACCGGCAACGAGATGGGCATTATCCTGCTGGATTATATCTGCCGCACACGCCTGGCCCGCGGCACCATGCCCAAGGATCCCGTGGCCGTGACCACCATTGTTTCCACCGATATGGCAACGCCGGTTGCCAAAAAGTACGGCGTGGAGCTGCGCCGCACCCTGACGGGCTTTAAGTTCATCGGCGAGCAGATCGGCAAGCTGGAAGCAGAGGGGCATGTGGAACGCTATATCTTTGGCTTTGAGGAGAGCTATGGTTACCTGTCCGGCGGACATGTGCGGGATAAGGATGCCGTGAACGCCACGCTGCTGGTGTGTGAAGCCGCCGCCTGGTATGCCCAGCAGGGCATGACGCTGCTGGATGCCATTGAAGCGCTGTACAAAGAGTTTGGCTATTATCGCAACGCCCTGTGCAGCTTTGCCTTTGAGGGCGAAACCGGCATGTACACCATGCAGAACCTGATGAAGACTCTGCGCGCCGACCCGCCCAAAGAGATTGCAGGCTATGCGGTGGAGCGTGTTGCGGATTATGATACCGATGGCACCGGCCTGCCCCGCGCCAACGTGCTGGAATACCACCTGGCGGGCGGCCACAAGCTGATGGTGCGCCCCTCTGGCACCGAGCCGAAAATCAAAGTGTATCTGTCCGCCGTGGGCAAGAGCGAAGCGGAAGCCGATGCGGTGAACGCGGAGCTGGCGAAGGCGGCGGAAATGCTCATGAAGTGAGTTAGGGGGTAGGAGTGAGGAGTTGGATGGGAGAATTAGAAATTAGGAATGAGTAATTAGGAATTTTGCGGTAAGGGCCAGGCCCGGCGGTTTGATCTGTAGGGCACGATGCCCTCATCGCGCCGGGGAGAGACCCTGCCGGTTGCTATAAACGCTGCCAATATTTGTAGGGGATGATGCTTGCATCGTCCCGCGGACGGGCCGCGCCACATCATTCGCCGCAAGGCAACGGGCGCACAATGTGCGCCCCTACGGGATTGGGTAACGAAAAACATCTAAGGCAATACCGCATAATTCCCGCCTTGCGGCTTAAGCACCGCTCCGACGGCTGCGGCACGGCATCTGCGTTGCCAAAATGCTCGATAATGTCGGGTTGCGGTACCCGCATCGTGCTTCGGGGGCAAAAGCCCCTCGCACTCTGCGACCGCTGCCACTGCTTCGGTTCGCTGTTTCCGCCACTGGCGGCGCTCACCATTGCAGCATCCAGTATTATCTGCGCTTTTGGCTTAGCATCTGCCGCACCTCGCTCGCCGTATCGGCACTTAGAATTATGCGGTATTGCCCTAAATACAATTTCTAATGCGGTTTTCGCGATTTCTGATTTTTCTATGAATTTTTGACTTCTTGATGCTTTTACTTTTTCAGATACGCCCTAGAATACACAAAATAGATTGATAAAATATGTCAGTCGCAGAGGTGACAAAATGGAATTCCCGAAAGACTTTTTGTGGGGTGCGGCATCGGCAGCGGCACAGGTGGAAGGCGCCTGGAATGAGGATGGCCGCGGGCCGAGCATCTGGGATGTGCTGTACCCCGGCCACACCAAATATAACGAGGGCCCTTTGCAGGCGTGTGACCACTACCACCGCTACCGTGAAGATGTGGCCCTGATGAAAAAGATGGGGCTGAAAAGCTACCGCTTCTCGGTCAGCTGGTCCCGCATCCTGCCCGATGGCACGGAAAAAATCAACCAGAAAGGCATTGAGTTCTATCAAAGCCTTGTGCGGGAGCTGAAAGCCGCGGGCATTGAGCCGATGGTAACGCTGTACCATTGGGATTTGCCGTATGCGCTGTATTTGCAGGGCGGATGGAAGAACCCGCAGATCCCGGATTGGTTTGCAGCGTACACCAAAATTGTGGTGGAAGCCCTGTCTGACCAGGTACAGTATTGGATGACCCTGAACGAGCCGCAGTGCTTTGTGGGCATCGGCCATCTGCAGGGGCGGCATGCGCCGTTCCTTGATGAACCAGCCAGCCTGCGCCCCGTGACCCGCCATGTACTTTTGGCCCATGCCAAAGCGGTACAGACCATCCGCCAGTATGCAAAGCTGCCGCCTAAGGTGGGGTATGCTCCCACCGGACCGGTGTTTTCGCCCTGCGGGGACGAAAGCGAAGCCGCCATCGCCGAAGCTTACCGCCGGACGATGGAGGTGGAAGGCTGCTATTCCATCAGCTGGTGGTGCGACCCCGTTCTGCTGGGCAGGGTGCCGGAACCGATGGCCAAAGCCCTGGGGGCGGATGTGTTCACCCCGCAGGAACTGGAGCTGCTGCACCAGCCGCTGGATTACCTGGGCTTTAACGTCTACAATGCCTGCGCGGCCCAGCGGCCGGGCAGCGAGTATACCGCCAACACCTGGCAGGGCAGCCCGCGCACCGCGATGGAATGGCCCATCACGCCGGACTGCATCTATTGGGCCATCCGCTTTTTGAACCAGCGGTATGGTCGGCCCATCCTGATTACCGAGAACGGCATGGCCAACACAGATTTTGTGATGCTGGACGGTAAAGTGCACGACCCGCAGCGCATTGATTATCTGCACCGCCACCTGCTGGCTGCCCGCCGTGCCTTGCAGGAGGGCTACCCGCTGATCGGTTATACCTACTGGTCAATCATGGATAACTATGAGTGGGCCGAAGGCTACAGCAAGCGCTTTGGGCTGATTTATGTGGACTACCGCACCATGGAACGCATCCCCAAGGATTCCGCTGCGTGGTACGCCCATGTGATCGCCACAAACGGCAGCGAGCTGTAAAATGCAAAACATATGTCAGGGGGAAGCTCTGCGCAGGGCTTCCCCTTGACTTTTTGTATGCTGCGCTTTATAATTTGAAAAGACTACCGATTTGATAGGTTGGGCGGGCGCGAACCCGCCCATTTGTTTGTTAATTTACAAAACCGTGGGGGAGCAGGCAGTATGCTGAATCAGTTTTCAAGAACGCAGTTGTTGTTTGGCAAGGAGGCAATGGAGCGTCTGTACAACGCCCGTGTGGCCGTGTTTGGCGTTGGCGGTGTTGGAGGCTATACGGTGGAAGCACTGGCACGCAGCGGCATTGGCACGCTGGACCTGATTGATGACGACAAGGTCTGCCTGACCAACCTGAACCGCCAGATCCTGGCCACCCACAAAACGGTGGGCAAATACAAGGTGGATGTGGCGGAAGAGCGCATCCATGATATCAACCCGGACGCCGTGGTGAACACCTACAAGACGTTCTACATGCCAGACACCGCCGACCAGTTCGATTTCAGCCAGTACGACTATGTGGTCGATGCCATCGACACGGTAAAGGGCAAGCTGGAACTGGTCATGCAGGCGCAGGCAACGGGCACGCCCATCATCAGCTGCATGGGCGCGGGCAACAAGCTGGATGCTTCCGCCCTGGAAGTTGCGGATATTTACGATACCTCCGTCTGCCCGCTGGCCCGCGTAATGCGCGCCGAGCTGCGCAAGCGCGGGGTCAAGCACCTGAAGGTGGTATACTCCAAAGAGCCTGCACTGACCCCCATTGATGATATGACCATCAGCTGCCGCACCCATTGCATCTGCCCGCCCGACACGGCCCGCAAATGTACCCAGCGCCGCCAGGTTCCCGGCAGCAACGCCTTTGTGCCCGCCGCCGCGGGGCTGATCATTGCGGGTGAGGTTGTGCGCGATATTGCCAACGGCGAACCGCAGAAAAAATAAGGGCAATACCGCATAATTCTAAGTGCCGATACGGCGAGCGAGGTGCGGCAGATGCTAAGCCAAAAGCGCAGATAATACTGGATGCTGCAAAGGTGAGCGCCGCCAGTGGCGGAAACAGCGAACCGAAGCAGGGGCAGCGGTCGCAGAGTGCGAGGGGCTTTTGCCCCCGAAGCACGATGCGGGTACCGCAACCCGACATTATCGAGCATTTTGGCAACGCAGATGCCGTGCCGCAGCTGCCGGAGCGGTGCTTAAGCCGCAAGGCGGGAATTGTGCGGTGTTGCCATAAGCAGCACAACACCTATCGAAAACGTCAGGAAAATAAAGATGCTCCGTAAGGGCGAACAGCGTTCGCCCACGGAGGTTTGCCATGTGTATGACATAAATGTGCGTTGCTATGTCAAGGCGGCGGGCGCACAATGTGCGCCCCTATGCTCCCAACAGAATTTTTAATACACGAAAAATTTCGGGAGAGATTCCGGGCAGCGGCCATCCGCCTATGCTTGGAACGGCTGTACTGCGCGGCAAGCCTGCCAAATCTGGCAGGCTTTTTTTGTGCTGTTTGCAGATTGACAAATGTACAACAAACACATATGCTGTTATTGTTGCGCAACGCATGCGCAACATGGGAAAAGGAGGGTGCTGAATGGCAGGTAAGCGTGATGAAGTGACCATCGCGGAAGTGGCGGAGGCATTGAATATATCAAAAACAACGGTATCCCGCGCAATATCCGGCAAGGGCCGCGTGAGCGAGGCTACCCGCGCGCGTGTGTTCGATTATATCGGCAAGGGCCGCCAGGATGCCGCTGCGCCGCTGCGCACTGCGCAGCAGGGCCCAACCAACAACCTTGCGCTGGTGATCCCCAAGCATTTTATGCGGCTGGACTTGCCGTTCCTGCGCAAGTGCATGGGCGGTGTGTGGAACATGGCGGCCCAGCGCGGGTATGACCTGCTGCTGTGCTATGCGGGAGAAACCGATGTTGGCCAGCTGGAACGCCAGCTGGAATCCCACAAGGTGGATGGCGTGATTTTGTCCCGTACGATGCTGCACGATGAATGTGTGCAGACTTTGCAGCGCCACAACGTGCCTTTTGTGGCCATTGGCCGCGTGGATGACGATAAGGTGCCCCAGGTGGATAACGACCAGGTAGGAGCGACCGCCGAGATGACCCGCCTGCTGCTGCAGCTGGGCATGCGCCGCATTGCCTATATGGGCGGCTGCACCAACTATACCGTCAACGAGGACCGGCTGCGCGGCTACCTGCGCGGATTTTCCGACTGTGGGGTGCAGGCGGACCAGAAATTGATTTGGACTGGCATTGAAACCAGCGAACAGCGGATCGATGCATTGGAAGGTGCGCTGGAGCAAAAGCCCGAATGCCTGCTCTGCGCGGACGACAGCATGGCGGCCGCGGTGCTGCAGGAGCTGCGCGCCCGGCACATCAAGGTACCGGAACAGGTGAAACTGGCCAGCTTTTATGATAGTGAGCTGCTGACCAGCTCAACTCCGCAGATCTCGGCCGCTCAGTTTGACGGCGAGCGCCTGGGCGCCACGGCATGCCGGATGCTGCTGGATATTTTGGCGGGCAAGCAAATCGCATTGCGCCAGATGCAGGGATATCAGGTGATTTTGCGCGAGTCCACAAAATAGATAATATTACCAATATTGTAAAATATGATGATTGATACAGCCTTTTCTGCGCGCACAGCATGTGCACCAGGAAAGGCTGATTGTTGTTAAAAAGCCTGTACTAAAGTTGCGCAACGTTGCGTATACAAAATTCGACATTGTTACAAAAGTGTAACAGGCTGTGAAAAATGCACAAGAAAACATGGCAAAACATGTTGGTTATGAACATTGACACTGAAAATAGAATTGTGTATCCTTAAGTTGTGAAACAAAGTTGCGCAACGATGATGCGCAACTTTGAGAAGCTTGTGATATAGCAGATGAAGGAGAATGATTATGAAAAAGCAACTCGCACTTGCAACAGCTGCCTTGATGGCACTGTCCCTGGCAGCATGCGGCAGCACCGCAACTGCCTCTTCCGCTGCAGAGTCCACCAGCACTGCAGCTTCCAGCGAAGCCGCCTCCACCGACAGCACCGCAGCTGACGATGGTGACGTTCTGCAGCAGGCTGCAGCCGCTGCTTTCGCCAACGACGTTACCCTGACCATGTGGGGTGCCGAGGAAGACCAGGAACTGCTGCGCACCATCGCTGATAACTTTATCAAAGAATACGGCAATTACGGCGGCAAGATCACCATCAACCTGGGCGCTCAGTCCGAAAAGGAAGCTAAGGATACCGTCCTGACCGACCCCACCGCCGCTGCTGACGTTTACGCATTTGCTGATGACCAGCTGAACGAGCTGGTTCAGGCAGGCGCCCTGCAGGAAGTTCAGCTGAACGCTGACGACATCAAGAGCCGCAACACTGCAGCTTCTGTTGACGCTGCAACCCTGAACGGCAAGCTGTATGCTTACCCCCTGACCGCTGATAACGGCTACTTCATGTTCTATGATAAGTCCTTCTTCACCGAGGATGATGTCAAGAGCCTTGACACAATGATGGAGAAGGCAGCCGCCGCAGGCAAGAAAGTCTCGATGGACGTTGCTAACGGCTGGTACCTGTACAGCTTCTATGCTGGCGCTGGCCTGAACCTGAGCCTGGCTGATGACGGCGTGAACACCGTCTGCAACTGGAACGAGGCCCCGGGCGCTGACGTTACCCAGGCTGTCATCGATATCTGCAAGAACCCCGGCTTCATCGCCCTGAAGGATGATGAGTTCACCGGTA
>ULYB01056796.1_pt1 | contig 17061 bp, 12 predicted proteins | sample 1961761 | NCBI WGS metagenome assembly ULYB01 (sample SAMEA4835852, study PRJEB28245) | human gut metagenome | biome: gut microbiome; material: fecal sample | place: Denmark | collected 2008
AGCGTCTTGCCGGAAATTTCATCTCTGACCAGCGCCATGTGGTTGCCGTAGGTGTACGAGACATTCGCCGCATTCAGCGTCGTGCCATTCTTCGTGCCCGTCACGGTCGCGTGGGTGATGCAGTGCGGCAGGCCGTCAACGCGATTTTTGCCCGTGTTCGTGTACGCATATTCCACAAAAGCGCCGTCTGCACCATATGCCTTTTTCAGCAAATGGTAACCGATTTCTTCATTATATACATATTCGCTCGCGCGGTTATCTTCATGGCGGATTTTCACCAGCGCGCCGTTCTCGTACTTGAAACGAACACAATTTTCCGCATCCTGCCACGGTGTCTGAATCCGGTCGCAGCGACCGTCCGTGTAATGAAGCGTCGTAACTCGGTTCGCACCGTCCGTCACAGATGCGATTTTCAGCGGAGAATCCGCCAATGCCGTCACCGTGACTTCGTTGCCGACCGCATCCTGAATCTTCTGAATCAGTACCTTCGCGGTTTCTGGCGCATCCTCCGTCGGCGTCTCGCTCACCAGCGGGAACATCATGACGTTGTCGCCCTTGTCGGTAATCGTGATGTTCTCATCGCCGACTTCCAGCGTCAGAGACAAACCCGACTGGTCGCAATACTTCTTTTGGTCATTATCTTCTTGCTTGAAGAAGTGTTCCGTCCCGTCGCCATCCGTATACACGAACTCCACTTCGCCATTGTACAGCACCTTGTACAGCGTCTGATGCAGCGAAGTTCGCCAGCCGTAGCCCATGCCGAACTCGTCTTTGTCGCTGTCGCAAGAATTGTAATAGTGCGTAATCGAGACCGGCAGACGATTGCCGTTCATCGCGGTGTCCGTGTGGGAGAAGATCAGGTTGCCGTTGACAAGGCTGACACTGCCAGTCCCTGCCAAGCCAGCAGACTGATGGTCGTAAGTCAGATAGCTCTCCAACCCTGCGAGACTTGCATATTCCAGCACGAAGTACGGCTGATTCGCCATTTCGCTCGAATGTAGCTGCGAAAAGCTGCTTTCGCTTTTGGGCGCACTCAGCTGAACGCCGTGATTGTCGCCCAAATACCACTTGCGCGCAAGATTGGTGACATCGAACTCCTTCCACGAATACTGATTTTTCAGCACCCGGCAGTAGTCCTGATACACGCCGCTGACTTTGGGCTGCGTCGCGTAAGTAATCGTCTCCGGATCCCAGTTTTCCAGCACTTCTTTGCACATGATGGCGGTGTCTGCCGTCGGTGCGTAGACGTTGCGAACGCACAGTTTCGCGGACGTGATGAAATGGTTCGCGCCCAGCCGCGGCAAGTCCACGACTTTCAGATAAGTCAGACGGTTGCCATAGTAATTCGTGTTGCTGATCCACAGCCGCTCGTCGTGCGAAAAGTTCTGCTGCGAACCTTCCTTAACGTAGGTATCGAGGATGCCCGCGGCGGAATCCGCCGAATTATCCGCGAACGTCGCAATCGGGCTGTGTGCCTGCGCCGCCATCTGCTGGCGCTTCTCGGCGGAAAGTTCCACCCACTGGTGCGTCGCCGCGTCGTACTCATGAACCGGCGTGGTCTGCACCAGCGCGCGGAATCGGTTGTTGCCCAGCGCATAGACCTTGCCGCATCGGGTGCGGAGATGTTTCAGTTCCTGCTGAGCCGAAAACTGAATCTGTTCCTGTTTGGTTTCTTGGTTACTCATATGTTTCCTTTCTTTTCTGTGCGCTCCTTTCGCGCACGTTTTTTTTCTATCGAACGGTACGAAAAAAAGCCCCTCGCGCCGTGCGCGGGAGCCTCGCTGTATCTTTCGATGGTATGATTTTAGCACACTTTTGTAGCGTGTGCATCCGCGTTTTTAGACAAGTCGGTGGATGGTGTACTTTTCTCTCTAACCATCACGGAGCTGTCTTGCAAAAGCGGTAGATGTTCCTATGGCATAAGCCATTAGCAGGCTGCAAATGTTACAGTCCAAAGATTGTTTTTCTTTTTCCGCCTCGCGGGGGAGCGCGCGTCATTTCTTCATCCTCCTGTTCTTGGTAACAAAAAGAGCGGCACGATTTCGGCGTGTCGCTCTAAAAAAGCTGCTCAGCGTTTTTGCTGAACAGCTCTCGTGCCTTCCTTGGCACATTTATATCATACCACATTCTTTCGCCAAAATCAACACAATTTTGTCCAAATTTGTTCAAATTCGTCCACATTTGTCCAAGTTTGTCCAACCTGCGCTCGAAACGCTATATCCGAAGGCAAGTAGCCATTTCCGTCAGAAAGCTATCCGCCTTGCTCAAAATCCGCTTCTTCACGTTGCTCATCGTCGAGCGCGCTGCCTCCTGATACGGACTATCGGGGAGATTGGGCAGTGCCGCCAGTGCATAGCCCTCATCATAATATTTCGTCACAAACCACTTTGCAAACTCTTTGACGTGCGCCCAGAAAGTATTCTGCACAACTGCTGTTCTGAGCTGGTCGGCAAGGAAGATGAACTGCCATTAACAGACAATCAGGAATCCAACGCTTTACTTCAACGCATTGCCACTTGTTCTACCGCAGAACTCCATTTTTTCGTTGATCAGCTTCCCGTGCTTCGCCAGTTTAAGCCGAAGCGCTGACAAAAGTCTCAGCTTGCCAGCTGATTCTCCGCGTCCATCACGGCAGGGGGCTGCACAAAGAACTGCGCGGCGGTGACTTCCGTCATGGTAACATCGCCGCGCAGCTTCTGCGTCAGGTACCCCTTGACATACACCCGCGCACCGGGTTTCAGCGTCTGCGCCACCCAGTCCGCAAGGCGATTCCACGCATGAACCGTGTAGGTTTCGTGAATCACCTGCTGCTGACGGTTGCGGTGCGAATGCCGCAGCTGACAGACGACGTGCGAGGTGTCGCCCGTCGTGGGCGTCTTGACAAGAGTGAGAATCGTGCCGGAAAGGAAAAGTTCGTTCATGGTTAATGCCTCCTGTTAGTAGTTTGTAGTGATTAAAGGGAGAATCGAATAGAGGGACACTCCTAAATAGAGAGCCGACCTCTTACACCGCCGTGCCTCCCGACCGGTACACGGCGTTTCAATCGCATAAGCGCAAGAACTCGCAGCGGCAGGGTAACAAAGTGTCCTGACGCTGCGAGTCTTTCGTTTGTAATGGGATATATTAAAACTGGGCTTCCAGCCATTCGCTAATAGCCCAATCTGGTATGCCTTGTCGTCCGGGATTCCCAGTTTTCTTATTTGATTGATATTAACATCTTATGGTGCAATAAAAAGTTGATCGATCACAAATTCTCCGCTGTAGTCTCCAATTATAAATAGTACATCGCTTTTTTGGAAATTATTTTTTAGCAATTTCTTGTAATTCAGAATACCAGTATCATCAAAGCAAGTTTCTAATACTGATTCTGCACTTCGCTCTATATCGGTCGAAAAGATAAAAAAGTTTCCCGCTTCTAATCGTCTAACATTAATATTATCGCAAAAATTAGGGCGAAGTTCTGCAACGCCTGAATGTAACTGCAAATTTCTTGTTTCATGAACCTTGCTAATGCAGTTTGTTCTTTGAGTTAATTGCGGATATAGTATAGCCCACATTCCGCGAGTTTTAACAAGGAAAGGCAACGGATAACTAAAATAGACTGTTGCAATTAAAAAAGAATACTTCTTGCATCCTTTTTTAATTACCGCACGCATTTCCTCATTCGATTGTTCAAATTGCTCCGACTATGATGATTCTAAACACTGATACCTCATATCTACACCTTCATACTTCGGTAGAATCTCACATGCTCGTATTTTTTCTGAATCATTTCTTTTCCTCCCAGAAATAGTGATTCCTACCCCAGTTAAAATGTGGTCCAATTCTGCCATCTTTGAAAATATGTCCTTGGTTGTCCTCTCTAATAATAACTTCCTCATTTCCCATCACTTCGTAAACATATTGACGCCCAGGGAGAATGACATCATGCTTATTGTATAGCAATTCTCAAAAATCCAGTCAATAACCATCAGCAGTAAACCAGCCGAAACAATCCTCCGGTGAAACGAGAGCAAGTGCCTCGGCGACCATCTGGGGCAAAAGTGCAGCAATGTTGCAGCCCAATTTCCGCAAAATAGCCTTCATCTTCGACCACAGCATTTCAATCAGATTCAAATCTGGGCTGTATGGCGGCAGATAAAGAGGAATCATGCCCGCTGCACGCAGCGCTTCTTCCACGCCCTTGACATGGTGTGAACGCATGTTGTCCATGACGACGATGTCGCCTTTGTGAAGCGTCGGAATGAGCACGTTTTTCAGATAGTCCAGAAAACGTTTGCCGCTTGTTCCGCCGGGATACATGGTGTAGGTGATTTGACCGTTCAAGCGGACAGATGCCAGAACAGTTTGACTTGTCGGCACATTCAGCGGTGCGCTGCCATGCACCCGCGCTTTCCCGATGGCTCGTCCGTACCTGCGTGTCATCCCGATGTTCACGCCACTCTCGTCCAGAAACACAAGCCTCCAATGTTCAATCGCCAGCTTTAACTCTTTCCACTTGATACGTTTTGCCTGCACATCGGGGACGCTCCTGTTCTGTCGCCGAAAGCCCGACTTTTTTCACGCGAAACCCCAATGCTCGAACCACTCGGCTCATTGTTGAAATGCTGACTTTCAGCCCTAACTGCGTGCGGAGTTCTTCCAAGTTAATCGTGGGATTTTTCGTAATGCATTTCGCAATGCGTGCTTTATCTTTGCTATTCAGCAGTGCTTTTCGAGCTCGCCGCCACGTTTGCAGGTCTACGCTGCCTGTTTTCCGCTTCCGCTCTTCCAAATGGTAAACGGTGTACTTGTTGACGTGGAAAATCTTTGCGATTGCTTCCGCGTTGTGCGTCGCTTCGTAACCCTCTACCAACAGTTTCCGTGCTTCATTGTGCAGCATTTCTATCATCTCCTATGCCTATTATACACCTGCTGTAAAGGGGTGACCGCTTTTGTGAGAAGTGCTATAGTTAAAAGTGAACAGTGAAAGTCAGCACACAGAATCAGTAAAAAAGATTGTGTGTGCTGGTCTTTATGCAAAAAAAGGTAACGGAAATAAAGCGGAAAAGGGAATCCGCGAAAAGGACTATTCAAAAGCAAGAAATTATGATACTCTATAAGTGAAGCTGACCGAAGATTTCGGGGAAAACTTACGAGAAAGCATTCTGCCAGGGCGAATAGGTGAGATGTACCTCATAAACAAGGCTTCAGCATTGGGTGGACTGACTTTGCCGCGGAAGAAACGCAGACAAACATGTACCGCATCAGAAAAAGAAACTTTGTAATCATGTTTCTTTTTCCCTTGCTGAATGACCACGGACTGTGTTGTTGCTTGGCAAAAGTTGTACATGGTGAGCTTTGCGAAAACTTCTTGGTAAATGAAGTCCACCTTTTTTGAATGAAGATGCAATAAAGTAACGGAATATTTCAGTTTGCGGAAGGACGTTTCGATGCCCCAGCGCATAGCGTATAAGTGCTTAATTTCATGAATCGGAAAAACGGATTCGTCAAGATTGGTCATAATGGTTTCGCAGGTTGTTTCAGAAATGGGGAAACGGACGATGCGGAAATGCAAATCGAAGAATTGGGTGGGGCCAGACTTTCTGGATTTGGCAGGAAGATAATCAAAGCGGCACTTAGAAGGGATGCGCTTGTAGTGATTTTTGTCTGCAAGCAAGCATTTTACTTCGTTTGTCTGTTTATTGGTAATTCTCAGGTGAAAAGGCATATCAAACGTTTGGGAACGAGGCAGGTTCAAGCCGGAAGCAATACCAGCGCGGCTATCTTTGATACGAAAGAGGAACGACCAGCCCTTTTCTTGAATATGCGCGAGGTTGTTGTAGGCTTCATAGCCTCTGTCCGCCAGCAGCAGGACGTTTTTCGCCTCAGAACGATCCACCATGGAAGTCAAAGCCGCGGATTCATCGGTCTTTCGGCTCTTCTGGATGATTGCATCGACATAGATATGCTGGCGCAAATCGTACATAGCGTTTATGTGCAGCAAATTGTAAGACTTCTGCCCGTTTGTGCCCGGATAGAAAGAGTCTGTATCCTGCGGATTGGCGGCGATTTGCAAGTCGGAACCATCGACAGCGAAAAGTCGATAGCCGTTATATGTTTTCTGTTCGCAAATACGGTCAGTAAAATGATGAAACAGCGATTCAAAAGCCGCAGGGAGAATTTTAGCTCTTTGCTGAATAAAAGCAGAAGTTGTAGGGCTTCCTGAATCCAAGTCAAAAAAGTTCATTAACTCACGTTTGAGCGTTCCGCCTTGAAAAGACAGAATGGCCTCAACCACCTTTTCAAAGGGAAGTTTGCGGTTTCGAGTATTGTCCTTTCCCGGATTTCGGGAAAACAGCTGCTTTTCCGCAGCAAGTGTCTTAATTGAATCCGCCAATGTTCGCTTGACGCGCCTGATAGTCACATATCTCACTCCTTGTAGTTTTGTGTCACATTGGACACTTTCTAACTACAAGGGCCTCTTTGCTTACTTTGGTAAGCAAAGAGGCCGCACATTTTTATCCTTTTGTCAAGTGCTTTGCAAAAAAAATCCTCCTATGCGATTCTTCTACCCGCATAGGAGGTGGGTGGGTTAACTAAATGACATTGGGTATTAAAGGCCGGCTCTTTATTATAGCGCTTTTCTCCATTCACAGTGAGTTACTTACCAAGGAAGATGCTGTAAAGGTTCTGCAGATTGTAGATGATGCCGTAGCATCAGAATTCGTTAAAAAGATTATAGGCGCAATGGCTCGCGCTGCTAGAGTGGGCATGCAGAAGCCCAATGAGCAACAGACTACATCTTCAGCTGAACGAACTGATGGAGATAGGTCGGGGTATGAACTGCCTGAAGAATTGAAGGGTTTGTTCGTGGTGTACAACAAGCTCGTCCAATTCATTAGAGATTCTCACATTGATCCGATCCGTAAGCCAAATCCCTCCTCTCTACTTCCTTCAGTTTTTTAGCAGATGATTCTCCATTTCTGCTATGTACAGCTGGTGCTCCAACTGCGCAATTCGGATTTGCATCTGCTCCTGTTCGCTCCGCGGTTCTTGCTCATGCTTGCGCTTGCCGCGGCGATCCTCCAGCCCCGATTCGCCCGTCTCCCTGTATTTCAGCGTCCATGTGCGAGCCTGGCTTCGGCTGACTTCTTGCAGTTCGTTGTTACTGCGGCTTTCGGATTCTCCTACGTTCCCGTCTGCAAGACCTCCCCGGCTTATACTATTTCCAGCTTCACCTGCGCCATCTGCTTGCGCCTTTTCCGTTCTGGCGTCCGGTCGTTCCATTTAGCGTAGCGCTGCTACGCTGCATTCCACGCCCGTTAGCCAGAGCGAAAATTTCGCGGCGCATCTTGGTGCATTCTCATTTGGAAATAGTATTAGTTGTTGCTCATGCCGGGCGCACCCCAGAAAAAGCTGCCGAGGATTTGCTCTCCTCGGCAGCCTTCCCTTTAGTCAATCGCCGTAATGGTCGGCACTGTCCACGTCTTGAGTGCCTCCATATCTGGCGTATAGATGCGCATAAACAGATGGAAGCCGCCGTCCCCCACCGGAAGCCAATTGGTCGTGTCCGCCGGCGCGTCCTTCGACAAAATCACATCCACAGAGCCGTCGTCATTTCTCTTCAAACCCGAACGGTCGTTGATGCAGTAGCGGTCGAGCAGATTATCGATGAGGAAATCATCGTCACCATATGCAGTGATCGACCAGAAACCGCCGTCAAGCACCTGCGGATCGCTTTCAAGGTGGAGAATGTAGGACTTTTCACCCGTCAAAGGATTCCCGTCGGCATCCTTTTCCGTCTTGGGGTACAGTGCGATTTCCACCGTATTCGCCCCAAGTCCGGCAATGGCAACCAGCGCACGGTAGGCATATTCCGTACCAAAGTCTCCGATTGGCGCGCCGAAATAGCTCCACTGCCCCAGCTGTTTTGAAAACTTCATTCCCTCTGCCGCGAGCTTCGGCCGAAGCCCTTGCAGCATTTCCCGCCAATTTGCCTGAATATCTCCGGTCAAAACAGATGCGTCAAATTCCATGCCGGGGCCAACGTGAACTGCCGCGAGTTTTTCAAGTATTTCCGCATCAGCGGCGGACGGCGGATTGTCTTCCATCAGCGTGTTTGCTTTGTTGAAAAATGTGACAGGATCCAGCGACAGCACCTTGTTGATGGGGACATAGCTGTTTTCCTCCCGATAGCTTCCCTTCGGAGGCTGGTACGCTTCTCCGCTCAGGTAGACAGAAAGCGGTAAAAGCTGCATCTGCGCCTGAATGGCATACACATTCGGAAGATCCGCCTCTCCGGAAAGCACCGTTCTGGTAATGGCCCACGCCATAGCGGTAGGAACATCAATGCGGGTCACATTGTCCGGCAGGTCGCCCTTCCAAGTTGAGCGCGTGATTGCATAGACTCCAGCCCGGTCAAGGACAGCGACAGTATTTGTCCATGCGTCAAGTACCTGCACCTTGCAGAAGCGGTCTGTTTCCGGATGCACATAGATCATCGGCTCTTCGCTCAGGTCATACCACACCTGCGTGTAAATGGTGTCCACGTTCGGCGTCACCACGTTTTTGAACTGCGCGTTGGCCAGTGCCACACCGTGCATGAACTGATTAACAGGCGCCTTGCCGGGTGAGGCTTCCTCCGTATTCGTTGCGGAAGTTCTCGTCGCGTCCATCAGCACCAGCGGGAATGCATAAATGTAAGCCTCCTCAATGGTTTTCCACACATCTTCGGAGGACGAGACAGCCTCCGCCTTGACACTCCATGCGTAGCCGGACAGCAGCATCGCCATGCAGAGCAGAATCACCGTGATTTTCTTCATCTTTTTTCCCTCCCTATAACGATTTTTCTTACGGCTCGATGATATTGAAATACAGGTCAAAAGCGGCCATACTGTCGCAAAACGCTTGGAACAGCGTCTTATCGCCCTTTTCAACGGTGATGAGCTTGTCGATATTTTCCTGATTTCCGCTTGTGATGGCAAGAATCCCGATTCGGGGGGTAGAAATCGTCAGGTCTGCCTCATCCGAGAGCGCATCCTTATAGTACAGGAGCACGCCATGGTGGATCTTCAGCAGATAATCGTCGCCATCCGTCAGCTTGAGGTTGATGGTGAAGGAACGATTCTGGATCTTTTCCGTATCCATGATAATGCCCATGTAATCCAGCATTGTCTGCGCGTCCATCCCCTGTGCGGTGGTGCCAACGCCAAGTTGGGCTGCCTTCGGGTACAGGCCGGTGCCATTCCGCAGCTCAAATGCTGCCACAAGATAAGCGTTTCTCCATGCGCCCGACTCTGCCTGATAGCCAAGCTGCTCCAGCGCATCGGCGCACAGATAGCGCGCTTCCTTATTTTCCGGGTCAGCATATACCAGCGTATTCGTTATCTGTGCGACCCACTGATATTCGCCCTTTTCATAATCGGCATGTGCCATTTCAAGCACCTTGTCCGTGTCGCCAAGATACTCCACAAGTTTTTTGGCATATTCGCTCGGCGTCAGTTCATCCAGATGAATCGGGTTTGCATCGTACCAGCCCATGTATTTCTGATAGACTGCCTTGACATTGTGCTTCAGCGTACCGTAATACTGCCGGGTATACCAAACCTTCTCCAGCTCCTCCGGCAGCCGGATCATGGAGGCAATCTCCGTGGAGGTATAACCTTCGTTGATATACAGGAGGGTCTGATCGTGGATGAACTTATAGATGGCAGCTGTGTTGGTCATGTATTCGTTGACGGTTTCCTTGCCCCAATGCGGCCAGTTGTGCGCCTGAAAAACAACCTCGGCGTCGGGGAACAGCGACTGTGCCTCGGTGATGTAGCGAGCCCAGCCATTCGCATCCCGCACCTCCGCGCCGCGCAGCGTGTAGAGATTGTGCATGGTTCCGCTGCAGTTTTCCGCCATCCAGAGGGCTTTGCTGTCGGGGAAATAGGTGTTCATTTCGGCGGGAGATTCCGTTCCCGGCGTCTGCTGGAAGATAGCGGTTACGCCATCAATGGTTGTTTCATAAATCGAATCCGCAACCTCGAAGGTCGGCGCGATATAACCGACACCGGTCTGCACTGCGGTCAGGCCAATGCCCACCGAAAGGCGTCCCTGTTCGCCATAGGGAAGCATGGAGCCATACTGGAAAAACGCCCGCCGCTTCATTGCCGTGCCCACAAAGACATTTTCCTTCATTACCGCGTCCGTAAAGCCCTTCGGCACAATGATTGCGGTCTTTCCGGATGCAATCTGCTCGTCAAGCGGCAGGCTGCTATCCGCAGCATCTTCGGGGGCAATCAGCCCTTCAATGCCGCCGTAGTGATCCACATGCGCATGGCTGATGACAATGGCGACAATCCGCGCATCGCCCATCTCGGAGCGGAAGAGTTTCAGCGCTTCCGCCGCGGTATATTTGCTGCTGCCGCAGTCCATGATGATCCATCCGTGTTCGCTGCGGACGAAGGTAATATTGGAAATATCATAGCCGCGCACCTGGTAGATGCCGTCAGTAACCTCAAAGAGACCGTAAATGTGGTTTAGCTGCGTATTTCGCCACAGGCTGGGGTTGGCGGTATCCGGTGCGTCTTTGTCAAGAAACGCATATGCATCCTGCGTCCACACGATTCTCCCGTTCTCGCCACGGAGATTCAGTGTGTCCGGCGCAGTGATGAAACCTCGTTCCGCATTCTCAAGCTCCGACGTATCCTCAAAGTTCAGGAAGTCATATACCTGCCGATTGACCTCAATGGTGCTTTGGGTTGCCGGCTTCGTCTCTGCATTGAACACGGCGGCAGTGTCGCTGCTTTTCTCGGCACTGGCGCAGACCGTCAGCGTGGCAGCCAGCATGGTCGGCACAAGGAGTAAGCTTAACAGTTTCTTTTTCACAGGTGTTCCTCCTTTACTCAGACAGATTTCCCCATAGGGAACTGCTACGAAAGATGACATTGCTCACCTTCCGTACTTTTCTGTTCTTGTGTTTTCAGTGTAGCATAACTTTGTTTGAATTGCAACATACCTTGCATGAACATCGTACAATCCTGCGCGAATGACGTTTTTTCTTTGCGTTGAATCTTGCATTGCACCTGAAAACATGGTATTCTGTAATGGTATTATAATGGTGGAGGAAAAAGCTATGAGATTCAACGATATTTCCGTTATTTCCAACCGCAGGCATATCAGCTTGCTGACAGAGGACATTCTTTATATTCAATTGTCAGGCCGCCAGTCGATCATCCATTTTTCCGATGGCAGAACCTACGAAACCTATGCCACCATCCATGAATTAGAAAGTATGCTTGGCAGCGGCTTTATCCGCGCCGACCGCGCCACGCTGGTATCTATCAAGGGAATCCACGACATTGGAAAGGAGATTGAACTCGTCAACGGAGAAACGCTGTATTATAGCTGTCGAAAAAAACGAGAGCTCAAAGAACAGCTGCGCGCCGGACGGCGGCAGATTGCGCAGAGCCTGTCTGACAGCGACGCGCCCACCACACAGGAAGAATATCAGCGGCACTATGCCAGTTATGACAGCGCGCCCTTTGCGTTTACCGACATCGAGATGGTGTTCAACGAGGAGCGTGCCGCTGTGGACTGGATCTTCCGCTACGGTAACGAGGCGCTGGCTGAAATCGAAAAAACGCCGCTGCAGCAGCTCATCAACCACTCGTTCGGCAGCATTTTCCCCAATATGGACGCAAAGTGGCTGCGCGTCTACGAGCGCACAGCGCTGTTCGGTGAAACGCTGGAAATTGTATATTACAGCCCGGAGATTGACACAAAATTGAAAATCATCAGCTTCCCCACTTTCAAAGGGCACTGCGGCTGTATGCTGTTCAAACAAACGGATATTCAGACGGTGGTTGAGTACGCAGCACCATAACGAACTGCGCAGATGCGTGTCCCTGCTCTCAAACATGAGGACGAGCGCTGTTCCACCGCATTTCTCATGTGTGTTTTGCACACATACTGTTGACATTTCAATTCTTTTCTGCACGCAAACAGGCGCTGGCAAGAATCTCACCCTGCCAGCGCCTGTTTTGTATTCAGCTTTACTGCCGCTGCACCGAAATTGGCTCATCCGTCAATTCCACCGTCTCGCCATACACCCGCACCGTCAGCTTGTCCCCCTGCGTCAGCTGGAAGACGGTCTTGTCCGCATCCATGCTGATTGCAATCACACGCCCACGGTACATGACCGAGAAGGTCAGCCGCTTCCAGCGCTCCGGCAGACGCGGGGCGAAACGCAGCATCGTGTCATCACTGCGCAGACCTGCGAAGCCGTAGACGATGTTCGCCCATGCCATCGCGATGCTCGTGATGTGCAAGCCCTCGCGCGTATTGCGGTTATAGTTGTCCAGATCAAGGCGCGTCGCGTAGCCGAAGAAGCTGACCGCTTCATCCATCTTGTCCAGCTCCGCCGCCAAAATGGAGTGAATCGCAGGCGAAAGGGAGGATTCGTGAATCGTGCGCGGCTGGTAGAAATCGTAGTTGATACGCTTCGTCTCGGTATCAAAAGACGAATTGTAGAGGTAGAGGAACATCAGCACATCCGGCTGCTTAATCATGTCCGTGCGGTAGATGCGGTCGTACGCCCAATGGTCGTAGAGCGGGAACTCGCTGACCGGAATGCTGTTGATGTCCGTGTGCGGCAGCTCAAAGAAACCGTCATGCTGCTCAAACAGGTGGTCGGACGTTTCCGGAATGTACATGTTGTCGGCAATGTGCCGCCATTGCGCGGGTTCATCCGGTGCAAGCTCGACTTTTTCGCACAGTGCCGCGTAAGCCTCCGGCGCATCCGCCCGCATTGCATCCAGCACATCCGCCGCGTAGCGCAGGGCGCGCATCCCCATATAATTGGTATACGCGTTGTTGTTGACCATCATGTGGAACTCATCCGGGCCCATCACGCCAAAGAAGCCGTATTTGCCGATTTTCTCGCTGAAGCCGACGCGCGTCGCTTGGAATCGGGCAATTTGCAGCAGCATTTCCGCGCCGTAGCGGTACAAAAACGCCTTGTCGTCCGTTAGGTGGACATAATGCCAGATGCCGTAGGACACCGCCGTGCTCGGCTGCAATTGCAGGCTTGCGTGCTGCCAGAGCGGGCAGGCTTCGTCGCCGTTAAGCGTCGCAATCGGGTAGCATGCGCCCTTGCAGTCCAGCATTTTTGCGCGCTCCAGCGCCATCGGCAGCGTGTTGTAGCGGAAAAGAAGGAGCGATTTCGCGGCTTCCGGGTTCGTGAAGAGGTAGAACGGCAGGCAGCAGGATTCCGTGTCCCAGAATGCATGACCGTTGTACGCCTCGCCCGTCAAGCCCTTCGCGCCAATGTTGTGGCGCATACTGCCGCCGTTGTATGTCTGCGCGAGCTGGAAGGAGCAGAAGCGAATCCCCTGTTGTTCCGCTGCGACGGCTTCCGCCATGCTTTCATCTTTCGGCTCAATGCAGATGTCGGACGTGTGCCAGTAAGCATCCCAATACGCACGCTGTGCCGCCTGTGCGTCATCGAGCGAGACGGCTTTGCTCTGTGCCATCGCGTCCTGCCCGCTCTGCCAGAGGTCGTCCCCCTGCTGACCGTTGAACAGCACGACGACGCGCTTGTCGATTTGCACGGCTTGCCCCGGCGCAAGCAGAACATCCGCCGTCGCGGTGACGGTTTTGCCCTCGGCGGATGTGGTGGATTCGCAGGGCCACGTCAGCCACGCGCCGCAAAACTCCTCCTGATTCGATAGCGTCGTGCGGGACTGCGCCATCAGGCAATCCGGTCTCGCGTCAATGCGCGTCTCCTGCCAGAAACACTTCTGCCGCCCTTCATGCACGACGTCGAAGGACACGCCGGACGTGACTGTCGCGCTGCCCGTGAAATTGAGCGCTTCGAGCGTGATGCGCTGGTATGCGCGTTCGCGGTGCACCATATCGAGGAAGCGGAGGAAGGTCAGGCGGATTTGCTTGCCGCTCTTCGTCGTCCAGAGGAAGCGGCGGGTGAGCGTGCCGGCGCGGAGGTCGAGTTCGCGGGTGAAGTCAGAAAACTGCGACTGACCCAAATCAAGCGTTTCGCCATCGACGGAAATCGTCGTCATCAGCCATTCCGCCGAGGGAATCATGAAGTGCGTTTTGTCAATGATGCCCTTATAGGAGCGGCTCAGCTTCTCCATATCATAGATGCCATTGGTATACGCCCCGCGAAGGCTGTCGACATGACCGCCCTCATCGAAGCAGCCGCGCACGCCGATGCTCTCATTGCCCAGCGAGAAGATGGATTCGCTCACGCGCGCGTAGGCGGGGTCGAAGCCCTGCTCAATGACCTTCCACGGGTCTACTTGGAAATATACGTCAGCGGCTTTTGCCATTGTGCGTCCTCCTGTCGGTTCTTTCTTCTAATAAGAAAGAAGTAGAAGCTCTATTTTCGGTGGTGGAAGTTGATTTTTCTTCCGTTAGTGGGCTGTTATGCGAGTTCCAGAGGGCAATGAAAACAGACGAAGTCTGCGGTCGCCCTCTGGACTCCTTCGGCGCCTCCCATGTTACTGGGTGACTATCGAAGTTTTTTATAATGTCACCCCTTGATGCCCACAGACACAGCGTTTTCGGTCAGCTGCTTCTGGAAGATGAAGAAAAGGATGATGGGCGGAATCATCGAGAATACGACGGAGCGCATCATCGTGTCGGCATTGACGGTCTGTTCCGTGCTGAACACGAACAGGCGCACCATCACCGTTTGCAGCGCGCTGCCGCGAAGCACCAGATACGGCAGGAGGAAGTCCGACCATGCGGCGTTGATGGCGAAAATCGCAATCACGGAGCAAATCGGCTTGGACAGCGGCAGGACGATGTAGAAGAACGTTTGCAGCTGCGTGCAGCCATCAATCCGCCCGGCTTCGATGATGGAAGTCGGCAGCGATTCAAAGAACTGCACGAACAGGATAACGTACATGGCGTTCGCGCCATAGCTCAGCCAGAGCGGGACGAACGAGCCGCCGAGACTCAGCTTCTGGATGTTCATGAACAACGGCACGATGCTGATGGTCGTCGGCAGGAGCAGGGAGAGCATGACGAGCTTCTTGACGATGCCGTAGCCCTTGGGCTTCAAAATCGCCAGCCCGTAGCCCAGCAGCCCATTGAACACAATCGCGCAGACGACGCTGCCCGCGACGGAAATCAGCGAGTTGAGGTAGTTCTGCGCAATGCCCAGCTGCGACCACGTTTTCGCGAAGAGAGAAAAATCGAACACCTCCGGGAGCAGCTTGGCGGACGACATGAACTCCTTCAAGTCCTTGAAGCCCGCCAGCACAACCCAGATAATCGGGAAAACCGCGATGACCGTCATAATCAGGCAGAAGAAGATGATGAACCCATACCCAACCCGGACAGACGCGGAGTGCATATCGTAGTCCCGGATGACGCCGGTGCGCTGTGCTTTTGCCATATGCGTTCTCCCTCCTTAATCCCAGTCGGATTCTTTGCGGTCGAAGTAGGAGTAAATCGCCGTCATGACGAGCAGAATCAGCGTGACAATCACCGCGACGGCAGATGCCTTGCCATAGTTCATCGAGCCGCCGAACGCGTACTGCCACATCAGCTGCATCAGCGACAGGGAGGCATTATCCGGGCCGCCCTTCGTCAGCACCATCGGTTCATACATAATCTGGAACACGGAGATGATTTGCAGAATCAGCAGCGTACCCGCGAGCTTCTTGATGGCAGGAATCATGATGTGGATGATGCGCTGCCAGATGCCCGCGCCGTCAATCGCCGCCGCTTCGTACAGCTCCGGGCTGACACTGGACATGCCCGCCATGTAAATCAGCGCCGTCGCGCCCGCGCCCTTCCACGTCGCGATCAGGATGATGATGGGGATGACCCACTCCGAGCGCGTCAGGTACGTCTGCGGCGCAATGCCCAAGTGGCTGAGCAGGATGTTCAGCACGCCGGACTTCTCGCCGGAGAAGAACGCCGACCAGAGGATGACGACCGCGAGGCCCGGCAGCATATTCGGCAGATACGCCACCGTGCGGAAGAAGCTCTTGCTCCGCACGGTCTCCCCAATCAGCAGCGCCAGTACCATCGGCAGAAAGAAGCCCAGCAGCAGCGACCAGAACGTGTACGAGAACGTGTTCGTCAGCGCCTGCAGGAAGTCATCTTTGCCCATGACGCTGATGTAATTTTTGAAGCCGATGAAGTTCACCAGTTCGATGTTGCGCGTCTTATACAGGCTCATCACCACGCTTTCGAACAGCGGTTCCCAGACAAAGAACAGCATCAGCACGAGGCTCGGCAGCATAATCAGCCAAGCATTGAGGTGGTCAACCGTCCGTGCGCGCAAGCCGACTTGCGCCTTTTTTCTGCTCATAGGCGTTCCTCCGCGAAGATTTGAGCGATTTTTGTGTAAAAGAAACCGGCATCGGTTCTCCTCCGCCGGTGTTCTTTTTTCCAATTAGAAATGAGGAATTAGCAATTAGCAATAATTGCCCGATGGCACCGCACTGCCCCGTCCGCATTGACTTTCGCTCGTCACCAACAAGGGCTAACCCAAAGTGCAGCGGCGCCGAAGGTTTCCAAAGGGCGATCGGAAAGCCCTTTGGTCGCCTCCGCAGAGGCGAAACCCTCTGCAACAAACAGTGCAATACCATGCAGAATCAGAAATTAATAATCATTGATTTCATCATCCAGATACTCCTGGAAGGAATCCTGCGCCTTCTGCAGTGCCTTGCGCACGTCCGCGCCCTCGCGGGTGATAACGCGCTGAATGACTGCGGTCAGTTCGCGGTACAGCTGCTGCGCAAAGACGGGCTCTTCCGAGCGCAGCGTAATCGTGCCCTGCGTGATGGAATCGAAGAAGTCGTTGTAGAGGCGCATATCCACGTTACAGTATTCGTCAATAATCGCCTGCTTCGCCGCGTTGTAGTCCTCATCGTTCCACGCGTTGATAGCGGGCAGAACTGGTGCGCCGCGGTCGCGCTTGGCAGCATAGTCCGCGCGCATCCCCTCGATAATCTGGTCATTCAGGTAGGGCATCTTGCCCAGCACGGTCAGGTACGCCATCAGCGCCGTCGCCTGATCCTCGGTGATGTTCGGCGCGAACATGTAGCAGGTGCCGCC
>ULYB01068251.1_pt1 | contig 16638 bp, 8 predicted proteins | sample 1961761 | NCBI WGS metagenome assembly ULYB01 (sample SAMEA4835852, study PRJEB28245) | human gut metagenome | biome: gut microbiome; material: fecal sample | place: Denmark | collected 2008
TGATTTCTTCCCCCACATGATAGGTAGCTTTCTCTTCTGGCAGGTAATCATGATCTTTAAAATCAACATTAATTTTGTCCAACACCATTTTAAAATAAAACGGAAATTCCTCCTGATACTGTATTAAACCTTTACAGATCATATCGTATCTAGCCCTTGTTGTCTGCTGCTCTTCTAACGCAGCAACTATATATCCATATAATTTTTGCATGCTCTCTAAAACCAGCAGACCAATGATCTCCTCTTTGTTTTCAAAATATACATATAACGTAGCTTTACTGTATCCGGCAGCTTCTGCAATATCACTCATGGAAGTTGCCGTGATTCCATTTTCCATAAACAGTACCGATGCCGCTGACGCAATATTTTCTCTATGTACTGCCCTCGGTTCTTTTTTTCTTCGTCCCATATACCTCTCCTCTTCAGTTAATTAAACTCTTGGTTTAATTATATTGATAAATATATGGATTGTCAATCCTTACCTTTACACAACACAAAAACCCGCACAAACCTTTCGGTTCATGCGGGTTTTCCCCCTATATATTACCTTTTCCCAAAAATAACATATCCCCTTTTTAATTGATGCAATACAAATTATTTGTCTGCGATAGCAGCCCTGTGCATGCAGCACAGACTGCATTTTACCTTATAACAAATTATTTATTTGCAATCGCAGCCTGTGCTGCAGCCAAACGAGCGATCGGCACACGGAATGGTGAACAGGATACATAATCCAGACCAATCTTGTGGCAGAACTCAACAGATGAAGGATCTCCACCGTGCTCACCACAGATACCAACATGGAGTTTCGGATTAACCGGTTTTCCAAGTTTAATAGCTGTCTCCATTAACTTACCAACACCTGTCTGGTCAAGTTTTGCAAATGGATCGTTCTCGAAAATTTTCTTATCATAGTAAGCATTTAAGAACTTACCAGCATCATCACGAGAGAAACCATATGTCATCTGTGTTAAGTCGTTTGTACCGAAGCAGAAGAAGTCAGCCTCTTTTGCGATCTCATCAGCTGTAAGAGCAGCTCTTGGAATCTCGATCATAGTACCTACTTCATACTCAAGTTTGATACCTGCTGCTGCGATCTCAGCATCTGCTGTCTCAACAACAACATCTTTTACGTATTTTAACTCTTTTACTTCGCAAACCAATGGGATCATGATCTCAGGTTTTACAGTCCAGTCAGCATGTTTCTTCTGAACGTTGATTGCTGCACGGATAACAGCTTTTGTCTGCATCTTTGCAATTTCCGGATAGGTAACTGCAAGACGGCATCCTCTGTGTCCCATCATTGGGTTGAACTCATGTAAAGAAGCGATGATGTTCTTGATGGTCTCAACAGATTTACCCTGAGCTGCTGCAAGTTTCTCAATGTCAGCTTCCTCAGTCGGAACGAACTCATGAAGAGGTGGATCTAAGAAACGGATTGTAACTGGGTTACCCTCCAGAGCTTCGTATAATGCTTCGAAGTCTCCCTGCTGATATGGCAGGATCTTCTCTAATGCAGCTTCTCTCTCTTCTACAGTATCGGAGCAGATCATCTCACGGAAAGCAGCGATTCTGTCTTCCTCGAAGAACATATGCTCTGTACGGCAGAGACCGATACCTTCTGCACCAAGCTCACGAGCTTTCTTAGCATCTGCAGGAGTATCTGCGTTTGTACGAACTTTAAGAGTTCTGAACTGATCAGCCCAAGCCATAACACGTCCGAACTCACCAGCGATTGTAGCATCAACAGTCTTAATTGCTCCATCGTAGATGTTACCGGTTGTACCATCGATTGAGATGTAATCTCCCTCATGGAACTCTTTGCCAGCTAATGTAAATTTCTTATTTTCTTCGTCCATAGCGATATCGCCACATCCGGATACACAGCAGGTACCCATACCACGTGCAACTACGGCTGCGTGAGATGTCATACCACCACGAACTGTTAAGATACCCTGGGAAGCTTTCATACCAGTGATATCCTCTGGAGATGTCTCAAGACGTACTAATACGACTTTCTCTCCTCTTGCATTCCACTCTTCAGCATCCTCTGCTGTAAATACGATCTTACCACATGCAGCACCCGGAGAAGCACCAAGTCCTTTTCCGATCGGTGTAGCAGCTTTTAATGCAGCAGCATCGAACTGTGGATGAAGTAATGTATCAAGGTTACGAGGATCGATCATAGCAACTGCCTCTTCCGGAGTCTTATGTCCCTCGTCTACTAAATCGCAAGCGATCTTAAGTGCAGCCGGAGCTGTTCTCTTACCGTTACGGCACTGAAGCATGTATAACTTCTTGTTCTCAACGGTGAACTCCATATCCTGCATATCATGATAATGATTCTCAAGAGTCTCACAAACTTTTAAGAAGTCTGCATATGCCTCAGGGAATTCTTTCTCCATCTGAGCGATTGGCATAGGTGTACGAACACCTGCAACTACGTCCTCACCCTGTGCATTGATTAAGAACTCACCCATCAGTTTGTTCTCGCCAGTTGCCGGATCACGTGTAAATGCAACACCTGTACCGGACTCGTTATTTAAGTTACCGAATACCATAGGCATTACGTTAACTGCAGTACCCCAGGAATATGGGATATCGTTATCACGACGATATACGTTTGCACGTGGGTTGTCCCATGAACGGAATACAGCCTCGATAGCAAGTTTTAACTGCTCAACAGGATCTGAAGGGAAATCTGATCCTAACTGATTCTTGTACTCAGCCTTGAACTGCTCTGCTAACTCTTTTAAGTCAGCTGCTGTAAGGTCGATATCAAATTTAACGCCTCTCTCTTCTTTCATCTTGTCGATGAGCTGCTCAAAGTATTTTTTACCAACTTCCATAACTACATCTGAGAACATCTGAATGAAACGTCTATATGAGTCATATACGAAACGCTCGAATGCAGGATCCGGATTACCTTTGATCATTGCAGCAACTACTTCGTCATTTAAACCAAGGTTTAAGATGGTATCCATCATACCTGGCATGGAAGCTCTTGCTCCTGAACGAACAGATACTAATAACGGATTCTCAAGATCGCCGAATTTCTTTCCGTTGATCTCTTCCATTTTCTTAACGCCTTCCATAGCCTGAGCCATGATCTCGTCGTTGATCTTGCGACCATCTTCATAGTACTGTGTACAAGCCTCTGTTGTGATTGTGAATCCCTGTGGTACAGGAAGTCCGATGCTTGTCATCTCTGCAAGGTTGGCACCTTTACCGCCAAGCAGGTTACGCATGGTCATGTCGCCTTCGCTAAACATATACACCCATTTGTTTGCCATTTTGATAATTCCTCCTAAAATAAATTACTATGTAATTATGGACACCGTATTTGTTTCCATAATCAAGCCATGTTATGTGCCTTTCTAAAACGCACATATTTATTCTAACATATTTTGTCTAAATAGCAACATTTTTTTTACTGTTTTTCCCTGTTTTTTTGTAACATTTTCACAATGTAAAACTTTGTTCCGTTATGTGGAACATTTTGGATTTGTTTATTTCTTTTTCCATTTTGCATACAGTGTGATTTTCCCCGTGCTGCCTTTCTTAATAGAGGTTACCTTTCTGGTACATTTTTTATCACGGTACCATCCTTTAAACACATACCCTTTTCTTGTTGGTGCTGCCAGTTTTATCATCTTTGAAGTAATGGTATATATTTTCGGATTTTTCTTATTATTTTTGCCTCCGTTTAATTTGTAGGTAATGGTGTACTTTTCCTTTGCCCATTTTGCATACAGTGTTACTTTTCCGGTACTGCCCTTTTTAATAGAGGTTACCTTTTTGGTACATTTTTTATCACAATACCATCCTTTAAACACATACCCTTTTTTTGACGGATTTGAAAGTTTTATCGTCTTTGAAGTGATTTTATATGTTTTGGGATTCTTCTTATTATTTTTGCCTCCATTCAGGTTATATGTAATCTGATACTGTGCTGCTTTCCACTGGGCATATAAAGTTACGACCTCATCTGCTTTTTTTGTCAGATTTTTTACATAGGCATTTTCCTCATAAAAGGTTCCCTTCCCATCTGGCTGCGTATTCCAGCCTGCAAATGTATATCCTTTCTTTTCAAACTTATTTTTTGAAAGTTTTTCCTTCTGACCCGCCGCACATGCTTTCTCACTCATTTTCCCTTTTGCTGCACCATTTCCATCAAATTTTATTGTATAAAGATATGGACACACGACAACCGGGACATTCCTCTTAAATGATTCTGCATTGATTTTATCTTTGGAGAGACTGGTTATTACATATATTTTTTCAGGTCCGTCTGTCGTTTCCCAGGAAAATGCTTCGCTGCCAATCTCTGTAATCGTCTTTGACAGCCTTATCTTCCCAAGCACGCCGCCGTCCTTATAAAACGCACAGATTCCAATTGTTTTTACCGCGGTCTGGGAAAGATCAAGTTCCCCCGTTAAATTTTTACAGGATAAAAAAGCATAACTGTCAATCGCCGTTAATGTTTTGGGGAATTTCACGGTTTTTAATCCACTGCAGGCAGAAAATGCACTACCGCCTATTTCTGTAACCAAAGTCTGGGATAAATCCATTTTCTCCAGTGAACTGCAGCCTGTAAATGTGCCAAATCCAATTTTCGTTATATTCTCTGGCAATTTCACCGTTTCCAATGCACTGCACCCCTCAAATGTTCCTTCCAATTCCGTTATCCCTGTCTGGGATAAATCCACTTTTTCTAACGATGTGCAGTTTTCAAATGCACCGTAAATCATGGTTAATGTTTTGGGCAATTTTACCGTTTTTAAAGAAGTGCAATTCAAAAACAGCCTGCTCTCGATTACCGTTATCCCTGTCTGTGACAAATCTGCTTCTTCCAACAGCGTGCAGTCTGCAAACACACCCGTTCCATCATTCACTTCCAGCACGTCAATATCTTCAAATCCGCCACACTTTACCTGACGGATGTTTTTATTTTTTTACAGCAGCTAAGTCGAAATACCAGTTTCCTCTGCTCCATCTATAAGAAATCAGACTGTAATACAATCCATCCTTCAGCAAGCCATCAACTCTATATATCTGATGATTTGATAATTCTGCAATCTCCTCCGGGGACAGGTCAAAATACCCGTCAGAATACCCCTGATACTCCCATTCTTTATCTACCGAATAAGAGTTGCGGCTGCACCATGTAGCATCTGCAAAAATCCATTTTCCATTTTCACTGTCATAAACAGCATTGTATTCATGGGCATGCCCCTCTAAATCCATGCACGGAATTCCAATGGAAATGCACAATGTTCTCATAAGGCTTGCATAACCCGAACACATAGCACGCTTTTGCTCGTACACCTCATACGGTGACCAATAACTTGGCTTATTATTATAATAGGCATAATAATCATAATAAGTTCTGTCCGCAACAAATGCCATAATCGCTTTTATTTTCTCATACTGTGTAGTACACCCGGCTACAGCCTGTAATGCAGCCTGTCTTAATTCCTCAAACTGGGCATCTGTTATAGCATTCCTTTCAGGATCTGTTAAAAAGTAATCCGGGTCTGCATATTTATTAATCAGAGTCCAGGCCTTCTGTTCCGCTGCAATCTGCTCTTCACTTGCGTCCCCCTTGATTGAAGTTTCTTCCCGTTCTTCTGTTTCTTCTTCCATTTCCGGCAGTTCTGTTTCTGTGTCTGGCTGCTCTGTCTCCTCCGGCTGTTCTTCTGTGTCTGGCTGCTCTGTCTCCTCTGACTGTTCTTCTGTGTCTGGCTGTTCTGTTTCTTCCGACTCTGGCTGTTCCGTATTCTCCCGTTTCTCCTGTTCGCCTGCCTGTGTCTCCTGACGTTCACGATCCATCAGATCCAGTTCTTCCGTATCCGCATATTTTTCATTTACTTTCTCTGATGCCGATTCCGCTTTTTCTGTCTCTGCAATCACATTCGCCTGCATATTTACCGGCATCCCACCAACCAAAACAGTCGCAGCCAGCAATGCCGTAAAAGCTTTTTTCATCCCTCCTTTCATAAACTAAAACTCCTCCTTCATTTGTACCGCTATGTTACATTACCTTTTCTATATTATAACCGCAATACGACTATTTTCAATTGTTTGCGAAATCATTTCTATCATATCTCCGCAGACTATCTGCCTGTACATACTTCAAAATATTTTTCTTCTCCTCCGTGAGGTGCGCATCCCGCCCGGAGGGCGTTTTCATTCATAGGACGTAATTTCCTATGAATGAAAAACAGACGGATCATTCCCACCCAACAGGAATAATCCGTCTGTCTTTTTCTTTTTATTCTCCGCTTCGAAAAATCCTAGAAATCTACTTCCGTGTCATAGTAACAGCATTTCAACAGCTTTTCCATCTCCTCCTGGCTCGGCTGTCTCGGGTTTGATCCTGTACATGCATCTAAGATTGCATTGGCTGCGATCTCCGGCAGTCTCTCTAAGAATACTTCTTCCGGTACAAAGCCCTGCTCGGTCGGATAACTGTCTGCACCATAATTCTTAATGCAGTGCGGGATCTTCAAATCATCATTCATACCGCGCAGGTATTTGATCAGAAGATCAACCTTCTCATCCAAAGAGTTTCCACCAAGTCCCATGAAATCTGCAATCTCTCCGTAACGTTTCTTTGCAGTCTCATCTTTTGCATTAAATGCGATCACTTTCGGCAGATACATTGCGTTGGCTGCACCGTGGATGATATGTGCGCCGTAATCCGCAAATGCAGCACCGGTCTTATGTGCCATGGAATGTACGATACCAAGCAGTGCATTGGAAAATGCCATACCGGCAAGACACTGTGCATTATGCATGTTATCTCTCTTTTCCATATCCCCGTTATAAGATCCTACCAGATCACGCTGGATCATCTTGATTGCATGCAGGGCAAGCGGATCTGTGAAATCACAGTTCGCTGTCGATACATATGCCTCGATTGCATGTGTCATCGCATCCATTCCGGTATGTGCTACCAGTTTCTGTGGCATTGTCTCTGCAAGTTCCGGATCAACGATTGCAACATCCGGTGTGATCTCAAAGTCAGCGATCGGATATTTGATACCTTTCTCATAATCGGTGATGATGGAAAATGCAGTTACCTCTGTTGCAGTTCCCGAAGTTGAGGAAATCGCACAGAAATGCGCTTTCTTACGAAGTTTTGGAATACCAAACACCTTGCACATATCCTCAAATGTGATATCCGGATATTCGTATTTGATCCACATAGCCTTTGCCGCATCGATCGGCGAACCTCCTCCGATCGCAACGATCCAGTCCGGACCAAACTCTTCCATCGCCTTTGCGCCCTTCATTACGGTCTCCACCGATGGATCCGGCTCAATTCCTTCAAAAAGCTGTACTTCCATGCCGGCTTCTTCCAGATACTGTTTTGCGCGGTCAAGAAAACCGAAACGTTTCATGGAACCACCGCCTACGCAGATAATCGCCTTTTTGCCTTCAAACGTCTTTAATGCTTCCAATGCCCCTTTTCCGTGATACAAATCGCGTGGTAATGTAAATCTTGCCATCTTTCCTCCAATCTGCCGCCATCAAAAGGCCGCCCCCTGACACATACACATGCCTGTATTTTTTGTGTCATTTACTGTGTGCAACTTTTATATAACCATCACATATTTTGTTAATTAAATAACAATATGTATTGTAATATTATATCACATCTTTCAAAAATAAGAAGCATTTTTATGCATTTTTAATAATTCTTAATATTTTCTAAGCATTGTTTTTAAATCCACATTTTGGACAGATATTTCCTCCCTTATATACATAACCACAGCGGAAGCAGCAGATCGTATCATGTTTTTCTTTCGCCAGATAAGAAATATTTCGCGAATCCGGTTTTTCCTGTAAATAATGAATAAATTCATTCAATACCCCGGCATATGCCGTGAGCTGCTTATTTTCTACCGCATATGGAATTTTCGTCTTTTTCCCATTTTTCTCTGTCACATACACACCACGGTTTAAAAGTCCTGTGGATGCAGTGATCTCATCTATGGACGGAACATCAATACGGTAAGATGTCATCAGTGTGCTGTAATATAGATGTTCCGGTGTCAGGATAATCCCCTCTTTTCCACTGTTGTTTCTCGATGTGTCCACCACAAAAATCGGATATTCAAACAGACCGTTTCCTGCGGCATAGGATGCCATGGCATAATCGATAACCTCTGTTTCCTGCGGCGCTGCCTGCTTTAACAGCACTTTTCTCGCCGGGTAAAAATAATGTTTCTGGCTTTCTGTGATTCCCGCCTCTTCCAGTTCATTTTTCAGCTTATTTACAAGCTGTTCACACTCATCCGTCTTGATCTTGGAAAGACGCCTGCTTAAAAGTTCTAATGCATTATCCTTTAAATCCGGTAAATATGGTCCTTCTGCAATCTTCTGATACGCATCCATTCCCTCATCAAAGGACATGTGTGCCGGATCACCGGTAATTTCTGCGATCTCATTTTCATCCATCTGACGGATTTTATTCTCGATCTGCTCAAAATACGGCAAAACCAGCCCCGGCTCAAACTCCTTTTCTTTCAGACGCTCCTTAAGCTCTGTCAGATCCTCCCTTGTGATTTTTCTCGACTGGCGGATCATATTTTTTATTTCCTGCTGTTCGGCAAGATTTTTCTGCGATTCTAACCGTTCCTGATATGGGGTTAAATCTACTCCTTCGTATTCTTTTAATTTCTCCCGAAGTGCATGGTAACGTGCCCTGTCCATATTAGGCGGCATTTTCCCAACTAGCTCTGCGACTTCCCGCTCTGCCTGTGTCTGCATTTTCTGTTTCAGATTTAAAAGCAGATTCTGTTTTTTCTCCTGCGGCAGCTTTTCCTCTGCAATCTCGTCATAGACACGGCGCATCACGGCATAATTTTTATCTGCGCAGCTCTCTGCCTTTTTATTTAACGCGGCAAGCTTTCTGTCCTGTTCTTTTTCCTCTAACACATCCAGGTATTGTTTCCGCTCTTCGGGCGAAATTCTTGTTTCATGCATGAGCTGGTGTTTTAATTCAGAAAGCTGGCGCTCTGACATACGGTCTGCGACTCCAAATTTAGCCTGATAAGTTTCACGGGCTTTCTGTGCCTCCGCATTATTTACCTGTGCATATTTTTCATCGGACGATTCCCCACCAATCTGCCCAGCTTCGTGCGGCTGCCTGCTGTCACTCTCATATCGGGAACCTTTCACATGGCGTCGTTCGGTTTCATCCTGACGTGCATCTGCATACAGCCTTTCGTTCTCATTCCGCTTCCATCCACTTTCACCCGCGCTTTCATTTCCATGCTGTTTTTCTGCGTGCCGGTTCTTGCTCTCATCCTGCTCTTCTTCATCATCTGTGACTTCGTCCTGATCTGATGCAGGCGTACTCTTTAACTTTTTACGATGCTTTTTTTCCTCCTGTATGGCAGGTTCGCAGGCTGCAATACTGCTTTCCGGGAAAAATCCCTCTTCTATCTTATTTAATAATTCCTCAAAGTCTGCATCTGAATATTCCGGCAGATCCTCGCACAGTTCCTCAAGTGGCTGCTGCTCGTCCTCGACACCCGCCGGCTTTCTGCCGTCCTCATACTCATTATAACGGCTGTTTGCCTCATGCTCGCCGTTACGCCCCATCAGCTCAAGATAATCTTCGTATGCCTTTTTATCCTCCTCAAAATCCATCAGATAAATATCGCCGTCTCCAAGAAGTTTCCATGGGCGCGGCGTATAAAATCTGTGACACGCTGCACAGGTACATGCTTTTGCCAAAAGGACTACTCCCTCAGGCGTCTCGATTCGAAACTCTTTTCCTTTCGGATACATGATCATATGCAGATTTCCTTTGCATTTTGGGCAGCGGTAACCAACTTTATAAAAGTTATTGCCAATCCTGCCTTTTGCTCTTTCTGACAGTGAAAGTTCTATTCTCTCAAAAACAGTATGCGCCATCTTCCATTCAACTTTATGCCAGAGTCCCTGTTCCTCGTCTGCTTCCTCTTCCTTCTGCACTGCTTCTTTTGCCTCAAGTGCCGCCTGTATCACATCTTCATAGGTAATACGCTTTCCTGCATGATAAAAACGAAAATACTGCGTGGTATATTCCGGTTCAATATAGATTCCTGCAAGCACATGCCCGAAAAGAGTATTCAGCTGCTCCGTATTTTTTTCCACACGAAGTCCCTGGATCGTTCCCCATTTTCCAAATGCATACAGGATCATATTGATCACATCCCGTACTGCTGCCTCATCGGTATCTTTGATCTCATCTTCTTTGATCGGCAGATCTACAATATTTTCCGCCACTTTTCTACTGTCAAAATGAAAAAACAGGGAGCGCACTTCCCCCTGTAAAATGAGATAATTATCAAGTGCCACAAAAAGACCTGTCCAGTTTACATTTGCATGCATGGTCTTTATCAGCCGTTCAAATGTCATTTTTAATTCGCTATCTGCTTTTAATACGATCACTTTTTTCACCTCTTACTTTTCAAATGCAGATTTTTCCTTCAAGATCTGCGCAAAACCCATATGAAGTTCTTCTTTTGCCCACTCAAAATCAATCTCCTGATTGCTGTCATTCAAACAGACGCTTCCACTCTTCTGATGACCTATATCAGCCACAATCCTGCTGTTATCATTTGAGACATCATAATACCGGCAGAGTCTTCTTACATTGCCGGGAACAAAACCGCCAGTCAGTTTCTGATACTCCCTGAGCACATACTGGCTGACATCCTCTTTCTGACGGAATTTATGGCTGCACACCTCGTTTAACAACTCCGGCTCTAATTCCCACATTTTCACAAAAGTACTCTTTTTAAAAGGAGACGGCCCATGAACCGTGTAAAATCCTGTAAACAACGGGAACGCCAGTTCTAACATATTATAAATAAAATACATAAACGGATAACCGGGATGGAAATATGCTCCCGGCTGTTTTTTCATATTTTCACGTTTGTCAAAATATTTTGCCAGAAGCATGGCATTATTCAGGTAAATATATGGCATGACCTGATCTTTTGTATTTGCCACATCAGGCTGAAGAGCCAGCATATCCACCGGAAGATCATTTTTAAAATACTGTTCCGGTCTGACCTTTTTTATCAGAAACATATCATCATTAAAATATACAAAATTCTCTGCCAGACCTGGGATTCTGTGCATATTCCACTCAATGGCATGTGAATTAAATGTCGGCAGATATTTTTCTGGAATAAAATCTTTATGATTTACAATATTTAACTTCGGCTGTTCTTTATTTAACCAGGATGGCAGATGCCCCCATGTAACAAAGTGTATCCTGCGCACCCATGGTGCAAAACGCTCCACACCACGAAACCAGTACCTCAGCAGATCCCAGTCTCTGTATCTCTCTTTTCTGTCATCCTGTTTCTGCGACAGATCCGGCTGCATACTGTACTCCATTTTCTGTTTCTGCCAGTCCGGATCATTGCCATCTACCCATGTGATCACAAAATCAATTTCCGGAATGTTATTGTCGCGTGTCATAATAATCTCCATTTCTGCCCAGCAAACATCTTTTTCATCTGCTTAATAAATTTCACTGTTATCATGATAAAACAAATCCTGCAAAATGAAAATCCTATTTATCTGCTTAATTTATATTTTTTTAAGAAATACTGGTTTTTCCCTGTTTTAAGGCATTTCCGTTTCTTTTGTTAGCACTCATTAAAAAAGAGTGCTGATTTTCTATTGACTTTTGAAATTTGCGGTTATAATATTAGATTCAGGCAGCAGCGAGGCGGATCTGCCCACTGCATTTTATTACGATTATAAAGGAGTGTTTGAATATGGCAGAGAAACATGGAAATCTTTCAATTAACAGCGATAATCTGTTCCCGATTATCAAAAAATGGTTATATTCCGATCACGACATCTTCTTCCGTGAGCTGATCAGTAACGGATGTGATGCGATCACAAAATTAAAAAAACTCGAAATGATGGGCGAATATACATTACCGTCTGACTACAAACCGGAGATCCACGTTGTTGTAAATCCGGAGGAAAAAACCTTAAAATTTATCGATAATGGTCTTGGTATGACCGCAGACGAGGTTGAGGAATACATCAACCAGATCGCATTTTCCGGTGCAACAGATTTCATTGAAAAATACAAAGACAAAGCAAACGACGATCAGATCATCGGTCACTTCGGACTTGGCTTCTACTCCGCATTCATGGTAGCTGATCAGGTAACGATCGATACATTATCCTACAAAGACGGCGCAACGGCTGTTCACTGGTCCTGCGACGGCGGTACTGAATTTGATATGGCTGATGGCACCAAAGAAGGCGTCGGTACAGAGATCACCCTTTTCTTAAACGAGGATTCCGTTGAATTTTCCAACGAGTACCGTGCAAGAGAAGTCATCGAAAAGTACTGCTCTTTCATGCCGACTCCGATCTTCCTTGAGAAGGCAAACGCTGAGACAGAATATGAGACGATCGACGCCGCTGATAAATTAGACACAGACACCGTCGTTGAGACGATCCATGAGGAAGCAAAAACAGAGGAGAAAGAAAACGAAAACGGCGAAAAAGAAGTTGTTGAAGTTTCTCCTGCAAAAGATAAATTAAAGATCGTAAAGCGTCCGGTTCCATTAAACGATACCAACCCTCTCTGGGCAAAGAGTCCGAACGAATGCACCGACGAAGAATACAAAGCATTTTACCGCAAAGTATTCTTAGATTACAAAGAACCATTGTTCTGGATCCACTTGAATATGGACTATCCGTTCAACTTAAAGGGTATCCTGTACTTCCCGAAGATCAATACCGAGTATGATTCCATTGAGGGAACCATCAAACTTTACAACAATCAGGTATTTATCGCCGACAACATCAAGGAAGTCATTCCTGAATTCTTAATGCTCTTAAAAGGTGTGATCGACTGCCCGGATCTGCCGCTTAACGTATCCAGAAGTGCACTGCAGAACGATGGTTTTGTAAAGAAGATCTCCGAGTACATCACCAAGAAAGTAGCTGACAAGCTGATCGGTATGTGCAAGACGGATAAAGAAAATTACGAGAAATACTGGGACGACATCAGCCCGTTCATCAAATTCGGCTGTCTGAAAGATACCAAGTTCTGTGACAAGATGAACGATTACATCCTGTTCAAGAATCTGGATGACAAATATCTCACTCTTCCGGAACTCTTAGTCAAAGAGGAAGAAAAGAAAGACGAAAACAAAGATGAAGCTGAGGTATTAGATGCTGACGGCAATCCGATCAAAAAGGAAAGCACCGATGCAGCAGATGAGAATACTGAGGAAAAAGATGAGCGCAAGGTAATCTACTATGTAACTGACAAACTTCAGCAGGGTCAGTACATTAAGATGTTCAAAGAGCAGAACATGGACGCTGTCATCTTAGACCACAACATTGATACTTCCTTCATCTCACAGCTTGAGCAGCGCAATGAGCATTATAAATTCATGCGTATTGATGCAGATGTCACAGAATCCTTAAAGGACGAGACTTCCGCTGAGGACTTAAAGGCTGAGACAGATACCCTGACGGATGTGTTTAAAAAAGCTTTAAACAACGATAAACTGACTGTCAAAGTTGAGAAGCTGAAAAATGCGGATATCGCTTCTGTCATCACGCTTTCCGAGGAAGGCAGACGTATGCAGGATATGATGAAGATGTATGCAATGAACGGCATGGGCGGCATGGATCCGAACATGTTTGCTGCGGATCAGACCCTGACCTTAAACGCAAACAATGAACTTGTAAAATATATCTTTGAGCACAAAGATTCCGAGCATGTTCCGATGTTCTGTGAACAGCTTTACGATCTTGCAATGCTTTCCAACCAGCCGCTGTCTGTTGACGCTATGGCAAAATTTGTACAGCGCAGCAATCAGATCATGATGCTTTTAGCAAAATAATTTTTACAGAATACAAGCCCCTGCAAAACCTGTAGATACGAGTTTTGCAGGGGCTTTCTCATGCTGTTTTTTATTGTGTTTATACCGGAATTTCTATAAAAATATTATTTTGCTGCCGTATAGATTGCGATCATATCTTCCACATCCAGATGCTTTACTTTTCCAAGATTGCCTCTGACTGCCGCATTACACTTTTCTGCCAGTTCTTTTATCTGTTCTTCTGTCGGCGCAATGCCAAGTTCCGTTAATGATGTCGGCATATGGATTTCCCGGTAAAAATCCTCCATTGCAGCAATGCCTGCCTCTGCCGTCTTCTGTTCTGTCTCCTGCGGCTCCACACCCATAACGTGCTCTGCAAACTGCACAAATCGTTCAATACGCTCCCCGCAGACATAGCGTGCCCAGCTTCCCCATATCGCGGCAAGCCCTGCTCCATGTGCCACATCAAACATTCCACCAAGCTCGTGTTCTAATTTGTGCGTTGCCCAGTCACCACCATCCGTTCCGCAGCCGGTCAGTCCATTATGGGAAAGACTTCCCGCCCACATGACTTCCGCGCGCGCATCATAATTTTCCGGCTCTTTTACAAGGATTTTTGCATTTCTGATCACCGTGCGCATCAGTGCTTCACTGATTCCATCCGTCAGTTCCATGTTTTCACCGTGGTTGAAATAGCGTTCCATCGTATGCATCAGGATATCCGTGCATCCGCATGCTGTCTGATATGGTGGAAGCGTCATCGTAAGCTCCGGATCTAAAACAGCAAACTTTAATCGGCTGTAATCGGTCGTGCATCCTCTCTTCATGCCGCCATCTTCCTTTGTTATTACGCAGGAACCGCTCATCTCACTTCCCGCCGCCGCGATCGTAAGCACTACACCGATCGGCAGACATGCAGTCGGTTTCCGTTTAAAATCAAAGAAATCCCACACGTCTCCTTCATTTGCAACACCATATCCGATCGCCTTTGCGGAATCAATGACACTTCCGCCGCCGACGGCAAGGATGAAATCGACATTTTCTTTTTTACAGAGTGCGATTCCTTCATACACCAGAGAAAGTCTCGGGTTTGGAACGACACCGCCCAATTCGACGTAAGTGATCCCCTCTTTATCAAAGATCGCCTCGATCCTGTCTAACAGACCGGAGCGTCTGGCACTGCCGCTTCCATAATGGATGAGAACCTTTTTACAGTTCTGTTCTTTTATCAGGTTTCCAACTTTTTGTTCCGCACCTTTTCCGAAAACAACTTTTGTCGGTGCATAATAATTAAAATCGTTCATTTTGCTCCTCATTCCCACATGTAAAAGTTCTTATTTCCTCTTTTCATAACTACTTCTAGTTATATAAGCTATTATCGGTAAGAAAACGTATCTGCTTTAGTCTGAACAAGCTCGCAGGAAACCATCACCGGTTCTCTGCGGGCTTACACTCTCTTATCGTATCTTCTTATTATATATCTGTCTGACAAACTATCTACATTGAAATTTTATCAAGTATTCCGGTCAGATGTGCGATCGTCACCCCATAATTTGTCATCGGAACCTGCTGTTTTTTGGCACGGTCGATCCGCGACATCACATATTTGCGGTTAAACATGCATGCACCGCACTGGATGATCAGATCATAGCCGGATAAATCTTGTGGAAAATCCGTTCCACTCATGATGTCTACGGTAATGCTCTCTCCTGCGCGCTTTTTTAACATGCGCGGGATTTTGACTCTTCCGATATCTTCCTGCAGTGGCGCATGGCTGCAGCATTCTGCGATCAGAACATGCGATTCATTTGTCAGGGAATCTAACATTTTTGCACCTTCCACATAGTAAGGAAGATCTCCTTTATACGCTGCAAACAAAACAGAAAATGAGGTCAGCATGCTCTCTTTCGGCTTGTGCTCATACACATAGCCGAATACCTGTGAGTCTGTGATGATCAGTTTCGGCGGTTCTTTTAAGGCTGCAAGTGCCGGCAATAGTTTATCCGTTGTCACACTCATGACCAGGCACTTTTTATCCAAAAGTTCCCGTAATGTCTGCACCTGCGGCAGGATCAGCCGTCCTTTCGGCGCCTGGATATCCTGCGGCATGACCAGTAAGACGAAATCTTCTTCTGTGACGAGATCTCCCGTGATCAGCCTCTCTCCGTAATTTTCCGGCACAAGGCGGGCGAGTTCTTCCCTGACTGCGTCGATCCCTGCCCCCGTTTTGGCACTGACTGTGAGCGCCTGTTTTCCTGTTTTTTCTTTGATATAAGAAGCAAGTTTGTCCGTATGCGGATCAATATCTGCTTTCCCGACGAGGAATAAAACAGGCGTATTTTTTTCTTTCAGAAACTGATACCACTTTAATTCTTCTGTGAGATCCGGTAAGTTCTCCTGATTTTCTTTGGACGACTGTTGTAATTTTTCTTTTGCATCTTTCGTCTCTGAAGCATCCTCTCTGCAGGCATCCGCGCCAGATACCACGATCACAGCGATATCCGCCTTTTCCACTGCCAGTTTCGTTTTCTCCACACGGCGTTCCCCAAGCTCAGTCTCATCATCAAATCCCGCTGTGTCAATAATCACACAGGGACCAAGCGGACTGATCTCCATCGGCTTATAGACCGGGTCCGTCGTCGTTCCGGCAACATCTGCAACAATGGAGACTTCCTGATGTGTGAAGGCGTTGATAAAAGAAGATTTCCCGCTGTTTGTTTTCCCGAACACACCAATATGCAGACGGTTGCTGCCTGGTGTATCA
>ULYB01075720.1_pt1 | contig 15671 bp, 15 predicted proteins | sample 1961761 | NCBI WGS metagenome assembly ULYB01 (sample SAMEA4835852, study PRJEB28245) | human gut metagenome | biome: gut microbiome; material: fecal sample | place: Denmark | collected 2008
ACATAGATGAGGCTGGCCTTGAAAAAAAGCTTTCAGGTAAGAATCCTGATGGTGATACACAGTATTATGTCAGAAAATTTATTGAATCTATATCGGTACATACAGATAATACAGATATAAAGAATGGAGATATAGTAAAGGTATCAATAGATTATAACGCATTATATGCTGATAAGGTGAAGGCAGATATACCACATAGTGAATATACATATAAGGCGAGTGGTATAACAGATGGGGCTGTAGTTGATATATATGCAAGAATCAATGTTGCATTTACAGGTATAAGTCCCGATGCCATGGTTCTGGTAAATAATGAATGGGAAGATGATTATCTTAAAACATTAACATTTTCAGTAAATAAAGCGAATGGCATAACGCTTGGGGATACAATTAAAGTTACATGTGACCAGCCATATGAAGAACTTGCCAGACATGGGATAATAGCCCGTTCAATGGATATGAGTTATACAGCTGATATGTTAAGCTCATATTGTGAGTTAAAAGAAGATATTGATAAAACTGTTATAAATACAATATATTCAGAAATAACGGATACTATCAGGAAAGAAACGGCTGATGTAACATACAGAATGCTTTTTGCGGCAACAGGAAATACAGAATATCTTTATCATCTTAATGAGGAACAGGCAGATAACATTAAAATAGAAGCAGCATATTTCCTTGATAAAAATGATGGAGAAAGTAACAATACTGATAAATCAGGAAATATTATAAGAAACTATATAGTTGTTGAAGCTTCGGCAGATATCAGCGATAATGAGGGCAGCGAGAAAGTTTATTTTATGTTTGTATACAATAATGCATATGTTACAATTAATGGTATATTTAATATAGCACATGATAATCCACAGAAAAGATTTGCGTGTGCTATAAATGAGGAAAAATTGTATGATGAATATGTAGGTGACTTGAAAAATAACTATACAATTGATAAAATAAAGTGAGTATGTAATAAGGAGCTATAAACGGGATGATTTACAGAAAAAAAGTACGACTGGGTGATTTGCTCGTTCAAAAGGGAATCATAACAGAGGAACAGCTTAGTGAAGCTTTAAAGCAGCAGAAAGAAAAGAAACTCATGCTTGGAGAGATGATAGTTTCCATGGGTTTTGCCTCACAGAGCCAGATTAATGATGTGCTGTGTGAACATCTTAATATTGACTTTGTGGATATGAGAGAGGAAGAACCTGATCCACAGGTATTATCATTACTAGATGAATCTATTATGAGAAAATATACACTTGTTCCTTTAAGGCATGACAACAATAATGCCGGAGCTCTTCAGGTAGCTATGGCAGATCCTATGAATATACTTGCTATGGATGATATCAATATTATAACAGGTATGCAGGTAGTTCCAATCCTTGCCAATGCACAGGATATTAATGCTTTTCTTGACAAGGCGTTTGGACAGCAGCAGGCACAGAATATCGTTGAGTTATATAAAAGAGAGCAGGAGGATAATAACAAAGAGGCTGAAAAGGAAAATAATGCCAGAAGAGAAGAAATTGAGAATGCGCCTATAGTTGTTCTTATTAACAATATTATAGAGCAGGCAGTAAGACAGCGTGCAAGTGATATCCATATAGAGCCTATGGAAAAAACAGTAAGGGTACGATATAGAATAGATGGTAATCTTAAAGAGATAATGAAATATGATAATGCTCTTCTTGGAGCTATTACAACTCGTCTTAAGATTATGTCTGGCATGGATATTTCTGAAAAACGTAAACCACAGGATGGACGTATAACAACAACAGTAGATAGAAGAGAATACGATATCCGAGTTTCTAATCTGCCTACGGTGTATGGCGAAAAGGTTGTTATGAGAATTGCATCCAAAGAAGGATTTAATGTTGATATATCCAAGCTTGGACTTACAGAAAGAGATAGAAAGGTATTTCAGGATATATTAAGGAATCCACATGGAATTATACTTGTTACAGGACCTACTGGTAGTGGTAAGTCAACAACATTGTATACAGCGTTAAGCGAACTTAATACAGAGGATGTTAATATTATCACAGTTGAAGATCCTGTAGAAGCCAATATAGATGGTATTAATCAGGTTCAGGTTAATACAAAGGCTAATCTTACATTTGCATCGGCACTTCGTTCTATATTAAGACAGGATCCGGACATAATCATGATAGGTGAAATCCGAGATTCAGAAACAGCCGAAATTGCGGTAAGAGCTTCTATTACAGGACATCTTGTTGTAAGTACCCTGCATACAAACAGCACTGCAAGTTCTGTAGCAAGACTTGAGGACATGGGTGTTGAATCATACCTTATAGCAGATTCGATGGTTGGTATTATAGCACAGAGACTTGTGAGAAGATTGTGTGAATGTAAGAAACCAAAGGAGGCAACAGTTGAAGAAAAACAGCTCCTTGGTGTTGATACAGATAAGTCATGTACTATATACGAACCATGTGGCTGCAAGCTGTGTAATAATACAGGATACTATGGCAGAATGGGTATATATGAAATAATGAAGATATCCCCTGCTATTAAAAGACTTATATCTAAAAATGCAGATGCTGAGGATATTAAGAATCAGGCCGTTAAGGAAGGCATGAATACACTGAAGATGGCAGCAGCCAATGGGGTAAAAGAAGGTATAACATCTATTGCAGAGATGATTAAGGCAACATACGAGGCTGAGGAGGAAGAGAAAAAGTGATTACAGTAGAACAGCTGCTTATGACAGCAAAAGAACAGGGAGCATCAGATGTACACATTACAGTTGGTGTACCACCTAAGATGAGAGTGAATGGAGAATTGCTTGATCTTGATTATCCAAGACTTATGCCTGATGATTGCGAAAAGATAGTATTAAGCATCATGAACGAAAGACAGCTTGCGATGTTTAAAGAAAATGGTGAGTTGGATTTTTCATTTTCAATACCACAGGTAGGACGTTACAGAGTAAATGTATTCAGACAGAGAGGCTCTGTAGCATGTGCAATGCGTATTGTAGGTACTGAGGTTCCTAAGCCAGAGCAGCTTGGAGTGCCACAGTCAGTTATAGATCTTTATGATAAGAAGAGGGGACTTGTGCTTGTCACAGGACCTACTGGAAGCGGTAAGTCAACAACATTAGCTTCGCTTATCGACAGAATAAATGATGAAAGAAATGCACATGTCATAACGTTGGAGGATCCTATAGAGTATCTGCATTCACATAGAAAATCAATGATTAACCAAAGAGAAATCGGTATAGATACACAGTCATATGCTAAAGCACTAAGATCAGCATTAAGAGAAGATCCTGATGTTATTCTTGTTGGGGAGATGAGAGATCTTGAAACTATATCTACAGCTATAACGGCTGCTGAGACAGGACATCTTGTATTTTCAACACTCCATACAATAGGAGCAGCAGCGACAATTGACAGAATAATAGATGTGTTCCCACCACATCAGCAGCAGCAGATAAGAGTACAGCTGGCTACTGTGCTTGAAGCAGTTATATCACAGCAGCTTGTTCCGCTTGAAAGGAAGAAGGGAAGAGTGGCTGCTTTTGAGGTTATGCATGGAACGGTTGCCATAAAGAATCTTATAAGAGAAGGAAAGACACACCAGATAACAGGAATAATCCAGACAAGTAAGAAAAATGGAATGGTAACTATGGATGATGCACTTCTGGAACTGTATGACAAAGGTTATATAAGTGCACAGAATGCAATCAGCTTCTCGCAGGATACATCTTACGTAGAAAAACGAGTAAACATAATATAATGAGCACAAAAGAAAAGTAAGCGGCTGCGAAGCAGACATTTACTTTTCTTGTGCCATTAACGAACGAATAGTCATGCGAAGCAGGACGAAAGAGTGCGAAGCACGTATTCGTGAGTGTAGGAAAGAAAAAGAATAAATAAAAATAATGAGCACAAAAGAAAAGTAAGCGGCTGTCTTGTAATATAAAAAGCAGGTTTCATGTTGGAAACCTGCTTTTATAATACTATAGACAGCTGTCATAGCATATAAATATTCTTATAATCAGATAACTGACAAATATTGATTAAACACGTGAGATATATTCACCTGTTCTTGTATCAATCTTAATTGTATCTCCCTGGTTAACGAATAATGGAACTAAAATCTTAGCACCTGTTTCAAGGATAGCTGGCTTAGTAGCACCAGTAGCTGTATCACCCTTAACACCTGGTTCAGACTCTGTAATCTGAAGTTCTACAGTAATAGGTGGTTCAATAGAGAATACGTTACCATTGTGTGAGCAAAGCTTAACCATTTCGTTTTCCTTAACGAACTTAAGTGAATCGCCAACATTCTCAGCTGATAAAGCAATCTGCTCGAATGTTTCAGTATCCATGAAGTTGTAAAGATCTCCATCAGAGTAAAGATACTGATATTCTCTCTTCTCAATATGAGCAAGATCAAACTTTTCTGTAGGTCTGAAAGACTTTTCTACAACACCACCACTTACGATGTTCTTTAACTTAGTTCTAACGAAAGCAGCACCCTTACCAGGCTTTACATGCTGGAATTCGATAATCTGCCAAATGTTATTATCCATCTGAATTGTTAAACCATTCTTAAAATCTCCTGCGCTTACCATTCTTTGGTATACCTCCTAATTATCATAACTACTTACCATTCTATAATAAAAAGGCGAGTTTGGCAACTGTTTTTTGAGTATATCAGCTCAAAATTATTTAGTTGTGAAGGTAGCACATACTGTGTCGTCAGAGTTTACAGCAGTTATTCCTGATATATCAACATGGTCTGCGTGGCATGCATTGTCTTCGTTATATATGCAGTTATGTGCGGCACATTTTATTGAAAGGTTAAGCTTTGGTGAGCCACAAGAGTTGCTGCTTGTATTTTCCTTGTGCTCAAAGCTTGTGCAGCATGTTTCATCACAAGAACATGCGTCTTCTCCTTTGATATCAATACCGCTAAGGCAGCAGCATTTGTCTGAGTTGTGGGAACAAGTAGTTGCATTACAGCTTAAGTTAGTCATAAAAAACCTCCTGTTAATAATAATAATACACTCTTTAATTAAGAGATGCATTTATTATTATTAACAGGAGGCAGAAAATTATGTCCTATGAATTAAAGATAATTGTTAAAGTTTATTTAATAAGACTAAAAGCTATTTTGGATTTTTCGCCACTGTAGTAGCGGAACATAACCTTGGCTATGATTTTCTCTTTTTTAACGAAAGTGTTAACCCAGTATCTGGAATCCTTGGAGTTGTTACGGTTGTCGCCAAGCATAAAATAACAGCCTTCAGGAACAATATAAGTATATGTTTCACCATCATCAAAGATGTAATCCTTGATATAAGGTTCATCAAGCTCATCACCGTTGATATATACCCGTCCACCTTTTATCTGTACAATATCGTTTGGAAGACCGATTATACGTTTGACATAATTCTGGGATTCGTCATCTGGAAACTTGAATATGATTATATCTCCACGTTCAGGTTCTGAGAATTTATATGAAAGCCTGAAACCGAATAATCTGTCGCCTTCCCATATAGTATCACGCATGGAACCAGATGGAACCTCAGCGTTGATTATTATGAAATTCGTAAATATAAGAGCAAATATAGCAGCAAAGGCTACTATTTTAAAGAAACTAAAGGCTTCTGACAAAATAAAGCTTACAAGTCCCTGTGAATTATTTTTCTGGCTGGAAGCTTTTGAATCATATTTGTTATAATTACGATTGATGGAATAATCATCATCTGAATCGTTGTAAGAATCAGCATATTCATCATCGCTATCATAATACTCATCATCATTACCATCATAGTTATCATCTTCAAAATCTATAAAACCATAATCTTCATCATCATCTTCTGGTGTAAAATAATTATTATTGTTTGACATATATTTCCCCATTCTGGTGCGCAGTAAAAAGTCATATGAATTTCATTAAAATAACCCCACCTTGCTTGAAACAGATGGGGTTATCTGAAATACTAAGCACAATTTAATATATGCTTATATAATATGTTATATTAAGTTATTTTGCAAGTAATTCCATAATCTTATTACTTCTTTGTATAAATGCAGTCATCTGTGCAGGAGCAAGAGGTGCATGGCTTATAAGAGCAAGATCATATAACTGTTGGCAGATGATGTCAGTATTTTCACCATCCTTGTGCTCTACGATGTATTTTACAAGCTCATTGTTGGCGTTAAGAACAAGTGTCTGTCCGTTTGAACCAAACATAGCTGGATCCATACCAGACATACCATACATTTTCATCATATCCTGCATACGTCTGTCCTGTTCAGAAAGAGTAATCATAGAAGATACAGATGCATCCTTAAGTTTTTCAACCTTGATATTTATATTATCGTTATTAAGAGCTTTCTTGAAAGCAGCAGTAAGAGCTTCTGTAGTATCCTTTAACTCATCTTCGTTAGTTTCTTCTTTAAATATATCAGAAAGATCTGTATCAATTCTTGCAAACTTAAGATCTTCATTCTTACCTTCAAGATGAGTGATAAATGGCTGGTCAATATTATGAGTAAGAATGATAGCATCCATATTCTCTTTCTTAAACATATTGATATACTGGCTCTGTTCCTTCTCATCAGTTACATAGAATACTGTATTTTCATGTTTTTCTTTGTTAGCTTCAAGATAATCCTTAAGAGTTACATACTTACCTTCAAGATTCTTAAAGATAATATAATCATTCATCTTCTCAGCGAACTTTTCATCCTTTAAGCAGCCAAACTTGATAAATGGATTGATATCATCCCAGTACTTTTCATAGTTTTCACGGTCTGTTTTGCACATACCAGTAAGCTTGTCAGCAACCTTTTTAGTGATGTAATCAGATATCTTCTTAACAAAACCATCATTCTGAAGAGCAGAACGCGAAACATTAAGAGGAAGGTCTGGACAGTCAATAACACCCTTTAATAAAAGAAGGAATTCCGGAATAACTTCTTTGATGTTATCAGCAACGAATACCTGATTATTATAAAGTTTTATAGTTCCTTCAATAGATTCATACTCAGTATTAATCTTAGGGAAGTAGAGTATACCTTTTAAGTTGAAAGGATAGTCCATGTTAAGGTGGATCCAGAATAAAGGTTCCTTATAATCATTAAATACCTTGCGGTAGAATTCCTTGTATTCATCAGCTGTGCATTCATTAGGATGCTTTGTCCAGAGAGGATGTATATCATTGAGTGCAACTGGTCTTTTTACAATCTTAGCCATCTTTTTGGCTGGAACCTTTTCAACTGTTTCCTTAGTTCCATCTTCTTTTTCAACCTCTTCAGTAACAGCATCTTTAATAAATGTGTCAAGGACAGTATCCTTTTCTGTAACCTCATCTTCAGGGATTTCCTCTGTTAACTGACCAGCATCTTCGTTAGTTAAGAAGATTGGTATAGGCATAAATGAACAGTACTTTTCTACAACTTCACGAGCCTTGTATTCATTTGCAAATTCATAGCTGTCTTCATTGAGGTAAAGAGTGATAGTAGTACCAGGTGCTGTGGCTGTACCATCAGCCATATCATATTCTGTACCACCGTCACATTCCCAGTGAACAGCCTTAGAACCTTCCTTGAAAGAAAGAGTATCAATAGTAACCTTATCAGCTACCATAAATGCTGAATAAAAACCGAGTCCGAAGTGGCCTATAATCTGGTCGTCATTAGCCTTATCCTTGTACTTTTCAAGAAAAGCTTCGGCACCAGAGAAAGCTATCTGGTTGATGTACTGTTCAACCTCATCAGAAGTCATACCTATACCATTATCAATAATCTTAATCGTCTTGTTATTAGCGCTTACTTTAACATCTATCTTATATTCAATATCCTCAGGTGCTTCATATTCACCAATCATATCAAGCTTCTTTAACTTAGTGATGGCATCGCAGCCGTTAGATATAAGTTCTCTGTAAAAAATGTCGTGATCAGAATACATCCACTTTTTGATAATAGGGAAAATATTATCACTGTTAATTGATAAACTACCATGTGTATTAGCCATAATTAAATTCTCCAATCTGCGTAATATACGCCTAAATCTGATATTTATATACTACGGTTTATATTAGTATCAAAGTCTGGGGCTTTTGACCCCGACATCATCATATATGCCCGCAGCAGTTTTATTGCATAAAAGCAATTTCATAATATGTAGTTTAATATTCTGCTAAAAGGAAGTCAAGAAGAAATTAGCACTCAAAACTGGTGAGTGCTAATAAAAGAGCCGCAAACCCAGTAAAATCAAGGGTTCCGGAAAATATTAAATTAATATAAAAAGTTATGAATACAGCTTTGCATAGAAGCTTTTTCATAGAAGAATGTTTTTATATTGTTTCTTCAAAATCAAGTCCGTTATCAATAAGGAAATTTCTTATGTATGAATCAAAAGAAGAGTCAAGTGTTTTGTCAAGGCTGAAGATATTTAAAGATGTTCCTGTAATGATATCTGCATGCCCATCCTGATATTTTATATTGATAAAAAGTCCATTGATGTTATCATATGAAAGTAAAGCCTCTGAATCATTAAGAAGCTTTACAGTAGCACTGGATGACAAAAGCATTACTATCTTCATAGATGATGGAACTTTGCTGCCCTTAATAAGACTAAAGCAGTATGGCTTTTGTACAAGCCAGGAGGTGTATTTTTTTTCATCTTCATCAAGTTCTGCCCATTCCTCATCTGAGTAGAAGGAATGGTTAATCTTCCCTTCAATAGAATGCAGACAGGAAGTGTTGATAGAAGCTTCTGATAACAGGAAGTTATCAAAGGTATCCTTAACAAGAAGATGTGACATAAATTTTCTGGTATCTTTAATTCTAAGTGAAATCATGTAATAATCTCCAATCTGTATTTTTGCCCCAGTTAATTATACTATGCTTTCTTAAGTATTTCACTAATATTTTATTGAAAAGTCATGAGTGAAAATGTCACCAGGTTTTTTCAAGCACATCGATAAGCTTAAATAGCAGGGTGGATATAATACATAGTATAACAATACTCATAGAAACATAAGTCATCTTAAATACCTGTGAGCCATATATTATAAGATATCCAAGACCATGGCTGGCAGCAAGGAATTCACCTATGATAACACCTACAAGACAAAGTCCGATATTGACCTTTGTATTACTTATTATGATTTTTTTAGAGCCGGGAAGTATCAGCTTAGTAAGGATATCTTTTTTGGTGCCGCCAAGTGTCTTTATGAGTATAATCTTTTCTTTATCTGTTTCAAGAAAACCTGTATATATGTTGATGATCATTCCGAATATCGCAACAGATATCGCAGTGATTATAATAGCTTTCATGTTATTTCCAAGCCATACAATAATCATTGGGGCCAGTGCTGACTTAGGAAGACTGTTAAGTACAATAAGGTATGGTTCAAGACAATCAGAAAGACCGCGCCATAACCATAGTATGATGGCAGTTCCAAGTCCCAAAACTATTATAAGAAAAAAAGAGAGAAAAGTTTCAAAAAGAGTTACAAATATATGCATGAATATACTGCCATCTTTAGCCATATATATAAATGTGTTAAGAATTCTTGATGGTGAACTGAAAATAAATGGATTAATTACGCCGGTTGCTGCAGATATTTCCCAAAGTGCAATAAAACCTGCAAGAATAAATAAACGTACAAAAGTTATAATTGCATGATAATGTTTTTGTTGTCTTATATAGGTCTGCCGTTGCAGACTAAGATTATTAAAAGAAGTTTTTTTAGTCATTGGATTTCCTCCCATATATCATTAAAATAGCCTGCGAATTCAGGAGCCTGGCGGGATGTAAAAGGTGTCCTGTCAGGTATGGAAAAATGTATATCTATGATTTTTTTGATTGTTGCAGGACGCTGTGAAAGAATAACAACCTGATCGCCCATAGATATAGCCTCAGATATATCATGGGTTACAAGCAATGCTGTTTTTTTCTGTTCTTTAATAATACTTCCGATATCATCTGAAACCTCTAAACGTGTCTGATAATCAAGTGCTGAGAAAGGCTCATCAAGAAGAAGGATATCTGGATTCAGTGCAAGCGTTCTTATAAGGGCAGCACGCTGGCGCATACCTCCGGATAATTCGCTCGGGTGAACATTCCTGAACTGATATAGACCATATTCTTTTAGCATATTGGCGATATCAGCAAGATGTTTTTCATCCTTTAAGTGGTTGATTTCAAGTCCAAGAGTTACGTTGGCATATACAGTTCTCCATTCAAAAAGAGTATCCTTTTGTGGCATGAAACCTATATGCTTTATATAAGAATCGTCTTTGTTATACGCTGATGATACTATTTCGCCTTTATCCGGTTTTAGTAAACCACATATTATAGAAAGAAGGGTTGATTTACCACAGCCTGAAGGACCAACAATAGATACGAAAGAGCCGGGTGCAATATCCAGGCAGATATCGGTAAGTGCAGGTATTTCAGCTTTAGGTGTATTATAAGAGTAAGATATATGTTTTAGCGAAAGAAGAGGTGCGGTTTTATTATTTTGTGTAGAAACGTTTTCATAAATATCCAAGATTGCCTCCGACATATAATATATTACTATAATTTATGCATACGTTGGCAGAATTGTTACAGTTAAAGAGCAGGGCAGATTTTTTAAACTGTATTGCAAATAAACAGATTAAGGATATAATGTAAGGAGCAGATAATTCTGCAGGATACGGATTTGCATGAAAAACAGGCAAAAAGGAAAATATATTATTTAGGGAAAATACATTATTTAATGAGGAAGTTGTATGACAAAGTTAGAAGAAATATTATCATATATAAAAGGTAAAAGTGTATATGTACAGATGCATAATTTTCCAGATCCAGATGCTATAGCAAGCGCGTATGGCATGAAGAAGCTTCTTGAGGCTGAAGGAATCAGTGCTGAGATAGTATATAAGGGTAATATAGAAAAAACAGTTACATCTAAGATGGTATCTCTTCTTAATATAGATATATTGGAGATTAATTGTGCAGAGGAGCTTGATGCTGAACGGGAAGTCATTATAGTTGATGCACAGAAGGGAAACGCTAATATAGTTGACGCACATTCAGATAAAACAATATGCATAGATCATCATCCCATATATAATTCAAACAAGTATGTATTTTCAGATATAAGACCAGAGGTTGGAGCCTGTGCATCAATAATAGCTTACTATTATATGGAAAATAATATAAATATAGATGTTCATATGGCTACGGCGCTTCTATATGGAATCAAGGTTGATACAGCTGATATGAAAAGAGGAGTGACACAGCTTGATCTTGATATGTTTTATAGTCTATATAATATGGCCGACCATAAAGTACTTAATAAGCTTGATACGAGTGTAAGACAGTATGATGATCTTAAGGCATATGCATATGCTATAGCCAATCTTGATGTAAAAAAAGATGCCTGTTTTGCAAGTACAGGAGATAATTGCCAGGAATCACTCATAGCATCTATATGTGATTTTATAATGTCGCTGGATGGTATAGATTTTGCTGTAACATACTCAGCTAAAAAAGAAGGTGTTAAGCTGTCTATAAGAAGCAGTGGTGTGTATGATGCGGGACGTATATCTAATAATGCACTTAAAAGTATAGGCAATGGTGGCGGACATGAACATATGGCTGGTGGCTTTATTAGTTATTCCAGTCTTGATAACAGGGATGCATCATATATAAGAAAAGTTATAGAGGATAAGTTTTTAGAAGAATTAAAAGGATAGATTAAAAGATACGGTTAATATTGTGAAGGGTTCAAGGCCGTTTTCCTGCTTAAGAGCTGTCTTATGCAGGCATAGACCTTTTGCCCCTTGTAATCATGTTTGATCATGCTATGTGGAAATATATTTTTTCATATTTTTTAATGCGCATTTTTCCAGACGGCTTACTTGTGCCTGTGATATGCCGATTTCAGATGCGATTTCCATCTGTGTTTTGTATTCATAGAACCGCATTTTTATAATCTGTTGTTCCCGGCTGTCAAGCTTTCTATATGCATCGTTTAGTGCAAGATGTGTAACCCAGCTGTCTTCGCCATCTTTAGAATCCTTTAGCTGGTCTATTACGTAGAGAGTATCCTGTCCTTCGTTAAAAACCGGTTCATATAAAGATACGGTTGGAGAAACTGCTTCAAGTGCTATGACTATGTCCTCCTTAGATACACCTATTTCACCAGCGATTTCGGATATGGTTGGTTCATGTTGATTTTTCTTTAATAACTGTTCTTTAGTGTATATAGCTTTATATGCCATATCTTTAAGACTGCGGCTTACACGGATGGCACTGTTATCACGAAGATATCTTTTTATCTCACCTATAATCATTGGAACTGCATAAGTTGAAAACTGTACACCCTGTCCTAAGTCGAAATTATCTATGGCTTTTATTAATCCAATACATCCAATCTGGAATAAGTCATCCATATTTTCGTTACTGTTAGAGAATCTTCCAACAATGCTTAGGACAAGGCGGAGATTACCTTTGATGAAAGCTTCACGTGCTCTGTTGTCGCCTGCCTTGATTTTTGTAAGGAGTTCTTTTTTATCTTTTGCACTAAGCAGCGGCAAATCCTTAGTATTTACACCACATATGGTAACTCTTACACCTGCCATGAATATTCCTCCTAAAGAATTTGCGAACATTTAGCTTTAGTTACATGAGTATCCTGGTTAATCGTGATGCTTTGTTCGCCTATAGTTAAATCATTGCCAGCAAAAGAAATTTTATACGATATGTTTCATAAGTTTTTGACAGAATCATTGCTCTGGGATATAATCATTTTAACTATATATTTACATGGAACGATGATTAAATATAAGATAAAAGCTGCTTGGGAGGTTTAACTGCTATGAAGTGTCCTTATTGTGGAAAAGAGAATACAAGAGTTATTGATTCAAGACCTACAGATGATAGTTCAATCAGAAGAAGGAGACAGTGTGATGAATGTGGTAAAAGATTTACCACATATGAAAAGATTGAAACATTGCCTCTTATTGTAGTTAAGAAAGACAATAACAGAGAACCTTATGACAGAGAAAAAATCATTGCAGGTATTGTAAGATCGTGCCACAAAAGGCCTGTATCTATGGCACAGGTGAATGAAATGGTAGATGACATTGAAAGCCAGATATTCAATATGGGGGAAAAAGAAGTGCCAACAACCACGATAGGGGCTATAGTTATGGACAAGCTTAAGAATGTTGATGAAGTGGCATATGTAAGATTTGCTTCTGTGTACAGAGAGTTTAAGGATGTTAATACATTTATGGATGAAATAAAGAAAATCCTTAACAATTAATAAAAAAGCTGAGTGAAAATGAGGATTGATATGTTAGAAAGATTTTACCCTGATATGTATATAGCTTCTGCATATGATATAGATTATAAGGGATTATACGATAAGGGATACAGAGGGATTATATTTGATGTTGATAATACACTTGTAGAACATGGTGCACCTGTAACTAAAAGAGCGAAGGAACTTTTTGAAGAGTTAAGGAATATAGGATACGACACATGTATCATATCAAACAACAAAGAATATCGTGTTAAGCCGCTTGCAGATGAAGTTGCTTCAAAGTATGTAAGTAAAGCAGATAAGCCATCACCTAAGAATTATATAAAGGCTATGGAGTATATGCATACAGATAAAGATACTACGTATTTTGTTGGCGACCAGCTTTTTACAGATGTATGGGGAGCTAACAGGGCAGGCATAATGTCGATACTTGTAAAGCCCATAGATAAGCATGAGGAGATTCAGATTATACTGAAACGCAGGCTTGAATGGATAGTTCTTTTCTTTTATAAAAGAAGATTACATAAGCATAATAAAAAGGCATAATATTATTTATTTTCGATAAAATTATTCGAGGTAGTATAGTGATGAATATTAAAGGAACAACAAGAGTATGTGGTCTTATAGGTAATCCTGTGGGCCATTCCATATCACCAGTTATACATAATACGCTGGCGGATATTACCAAAACCAATATGGTATATACAACTTTTAAGGTTGAAAAGGGAAGTGTTGCAAAGGCTGTTGACGGTGCATATGCACTTGATATACTTGGTCTTAATGTAACAGTACCACATAAGCAGGAAGTGATTGATGTGCTTGTGGATATAGACCCACTTGCACGTGCCATAGGTGCAGTTAATACACTTGTAAGGACAATTGGTGGATATAAAGGGTACAACACAGATATACTTGGACTTAAAAGGGAACTTGAAGAGGAAGACATAGAACTTAAAGAAAATAACTGTATAATACTTGGAGCTGGTGGTGCAGCAAGGGCAATAGCATTTCTTTGTGCACAAAGTGGTGCTGATAAAGTATATATGTTAAACAGGACTGTTGAAAAGGCAGAGGATATTGCTGATGCGGTCAATGGATACTTTAACAGGGAATGTGTTGTGCCAATGCACATGGATGATTATAAGTCACTTAAAGAAAGCGGTTATATCGTTATACAGACAACAAGTGTAGGGCTATATCCTAATGTGAATGATACAGTTATAGAAGATAAAGAGTTCTATAAAAAGGTAAAGGCGGGAGTAGATATAATCTATAACCCATCTACAACGAAATTCATGGAATTATGTATGGAAGCAGGAAAACCGGCATTTAACGGTCTTAAGATGCTTTTGTATCAGGGAGTAGCAGCGTATGAGCTATGGAACAATACGAAAATATCAAAGGAAGAAGCTGATATAGTATACAACAAAATGAAAGAGGAACTTGGAATTGAATGATAATATTGTTCTTATAGGATTTATGGGAAGCGGTAAAACTACTTTCGGGAAGTGGATATCAAGAAAATATGGATATTCATTCTGTGATACAGATGAGTATATAGAAAAGAAAGAAAAAACAACGATTAATGATATATTTGCATCAAAAGGGGAGGCAGCATTCAGGGATATGGAAACAGAAACTGTAAAGGAATTCGCTGATTCCCTGAAAAAATGTGTTGTTTCGGTAGGTGGTGGCCTTCCGGTGCGAAAGGAAAATAGAGAAATCTTAAAGAATATCGGAACTGTTGTATACCTTAAGGCATCAGAGGAGGAGCTGTGTAAAAGGCTTAGCAGAGATAATACAAGGCCGCTTCTTAAAGGTGGTAATCTTAAGGAAAAAATACATACGCTTATGCAGCAAAGAGAAGACATATATATGGATGCCGCAGATGTAGTGATTAATACAGAAAATGTTTCTTTTGGACATATGTATGAAGAGATCATGTCACAAAAAATGCGATAATACACAGTGCATACAGCGCTTTTTGAGGGCTTTATCACAAGATTAATGAGTTATAAGGAGAACATTAAAATGAAAATTTTAGTTATGAATGGTCCTAATATTAATTTTCTTGGAATAAGGGAAAAAGGAATATATGGAACAGATAATTATGAAACACTGGTAAATATGATTGAGAATAAAGCAAAGGAGCTTGGAGTAGAAGTCGAAGTATTCCAGAGTAATCACGAGGGAGCTGTTATAGATAAGATTCAGGAAGCTTATTATACAGATGTTGACGGAATAGTTATCAACCCGGGAGCATTCACCCATTATAGTTATGCAGTAAGGGATGCACTTGCATCAGTAGCTTCTATTCCTAAGATAGAGGTGCACATATCTAATGTACATACAAGAGAAG
>ULYB01022815.1_pt1 | contig 15229 bp, 14 predicted proteins | sample 1961761 | NCBI WGS metagenome assembly ULYB01 (sample SAMEA4835852, study PRJEB28245) | human gut metagenome | biome: gut microbiome; material: fecal sample | place: Denmark | collected 2008
TAAAATTACCCATTTTTAGGTCACAAATGTTTTTCAAAAAAACACTTGACTATTTATAGTTTGTCACCTCTTCCTTTATAAAATTTAATAGCCAATGGCCGTTTTCACAATATTAGTTCTTCCGGGCATTTCCGAATAGCAAATCACCCAGGGGTTCTGTCACAGATATAAAAAAGCAAATGGTGCTTCCTTTTCTGCCTTCAAAAACTGCATCAGCATCAGTCCGCAACGCATGGAAACCCGCTCTTGTCTCAGGATGCGGAGTGCCTCCTGTCTGTCCGCCAGGATCACCTGAATGTCCTCAGTGTTCTCCATATGCTGTCCCACCTGCTCCGTCACCGTGCCGAAGATCATACTGCCGCTCTCGTCCGTCAGTCCCTGCGCCAGGAAAAAGCCTCTGCGGAATGCCGATTCCCCACCTTCATAAACTTCCAGTTTCCAGCCGGTCTCCTCGATCATCTCCCGGCAGGCAGCCTCTGAAGCCGTCTCTCCCGGCTCGATCAATCCTGCTGGCAGTTCATAGAGGTAATCGTCCATGGGGTAACGGTACTGCCGCACCAGTACCAGATGTTGTCCATCCTCCGTTACCGCATAGACGGCCATGCCCTCGGGGCTCATGCTGTGAGTCTTGTGCTTGATATTATCTTTATCATTACGTGAAGCGAAATAGTAGTGAAACGGCGTCCCGTCCCGCCCCAGTGCATCGATATGATACAGATTTAAAAACGGATTGTCCGTCAGCTTTTCTATTTCACGATAATGCTTTTCATAGTTCTCCATTATGTCCCCCTATTATTTCCTATTAATTTCATTTAGCGATAATTTTCCCTTATTATAGCAGGCTAATTTAGCCTTGTATATATTATTTTCTTAATATATTTTAGTTTTGAAATTGTTAAAAACAGACAAAAAAGCCCCGCCATGCACTTAAATTAACATGGCAGAGCTTTGTGTTTTCTATTTCTTCGATCAGATCAGAAGGGGAAATGCTTTAGCGGTCCATCTCCGCAATACGTCCGGTGGACTTATGCTCCTTGATGATTCCCTGAATCTCCTTCAGGTCGGTGCACAGCAGGTCACCGGGGATGGTGTTCTTAAGTGCACTGATGGCATTACCGTATTCCAGTGCCCGCTGGTACTCGCCGGGATGTGCCAGCAGTCCGTATAGGACACCGGAGATATAAGCGTCACCGCTTCCGATACGGTCTACGACTTCGATATCGGTGTAAGGTGCTTCTTCATAATAAGTATCGTCCTTGGCACTGTAAATGATAGAACCGAAGGTATGGCGCTTCGGGCTATGTACGATACGCTGTGTGGATGCCACGATGGAAATCGGATACTCCTCCGTGAAGCTCTTCATAATGCTCTTGGCATCACCTTCCTTCAGGAAAGTCAGGCGTGCGGTGTCTTCGGAGCAGAAGAAGATGTCCACATAATGCAGAATGGATTCGATGCATTCCTTCGCTTCGGCACCGGTCCACAGGTTCCCACGGAAGTTCACATCGAAGGAGATGATGGCTCCCTGTTCCTTAAAACGCTTGATCATCTCGATTGCAGTTGCTCTCAGTTCGGGGCTCAGCGCCAGTGTAATGCCGCTGGTATGGAAACATCTGGTGGAGCTGTACAGGCTGTCATCATAGTCCGCAACGCTCAGCTTGTTGATAGAGGTATTCTTACGGTCATATACAATACGGGGCTTTCTCGGATAAGCACCATTCTCATAATAGTACACACCCAGTCTGGCGTCCTTGTCATCATCGTATACCAGATAGTCATCGCTGACGCCGCAGAGACGTACACGGTTCTTAATATATACACCCAGGTCATTGGCCGGAAGCTTGGAAATGATACCACAACGCAATCCCAGCATTGCCGCACCGGTGATGGCATTCAGTTCTGCACCTCCCGCCTGCTTGCTGAAGCTGTCGCCTCTGGTGATACGCTCGTTATCGGGCGGTGATAATCTCAGCATAATCTCTCCCAGGGAGAGCAGATCAAATTCCTTCTTCTCAGTCAGTTCCATAATATAAACTCCCATCTGTTTATTTTGCCTAATGCTTTATCAGAGTATCACCATTGCTCCTCGCAGAGCGTGCTGAAACCCCTTACATTTTTCCTTTACATTTGTACTATATCACAGATAGGCTGTGGCGGTAAAGACGCTGGACATTAATTAAAAATTTAACGAATCCACGTATTCAAAATAATCATCTTCACTGGCAAATAAGATATATTCGTTCTCCACATATCCCATATATCCGCTGGCTGTTACATAACCTTTCATAAAATACCTCCTTATCAGAAGCCCTTTGTTCACTGTTCTGATAAGAAGGTATCATTTTTTCAGTCCTATAAAAATCTCTTAATTTTTCTGCACCGATTCCGGTTCCAGCGCCAGGGATTTCATCTCTTCCAGCAGTTCCTCTGTTTTGCCCATCAGAAGTTCCGCATCGGTCTCCACCAGCTCCGTTTTCTTATATTTATAAGTAAAAAACGGATTGCCATAGGCGGTAAAGCTAAGATTCTCTCCATGTTTTTTCAAAAATGCGGGAATCTTCAGTGGATCTATCCCTGCATCCGGTCGGAAGTTGAATGTGATCCGGCCATTCTTGCCCTTGATCTCCGTCATATCCAGACCATGGGCTGCCATACGGATCAGGGCGATCCGAAGCAGATTATCCACTGCCTTGGGAATATTGCCAAAACGGTCTAACAGCTCATCCTTCATCTCATCCCGTTCTTTTATGGTCTCGATACCGGCGATACGCTTGTAGATGTCCAGCTTCTGCGTCTCATTCACAATGTATTCCGCAGGAATATAGGCATCCACATCCAAGTCGATCACCGTGGTGAAATCCACCGTCGTGTGGACTCCTTTCAGGTTCTGCACCGCTTCATTCAACATCTTGCAGTACAGATCATATCCCACAGCTTCCATATGTCCATGCTGGCTCATCCCCAGCAGATTACCGGCACCGCGGATCTCCAGGTCACGCATGGCGATCTTGAAACCACTGCCCAGATCCGTGAATTCCTTGATCGCCGCCAGCCGTTTCTCCGCTACTTCTTTTAACATTTTATCCCGCTTGTACATCAGAAACGCATACGCATTTCGGTTGGACCGGCCCACGCGTCCCCTGAGCTGGTAGAGCTGAGACAGCCCCAGGTTATCCGAGTCGTGAATGATCATGGTGTTTACATTGGAGATATCCAGTCCGGTCTCGATGATGGTGGTGGACACCAGAACATCAATCTCCCCGTTGATGAAATCAAACATGATCCGCTCCAGCTCATGCTCCTTCATCTGCCCGTGGGCATAAGCCACGTTAGCCTCCGGCACCAGCTTCGCGATCTGTGCTGCAATATCCGCGATATTGTTCACACGATTGTAGACATAGTAGACCTGTCCGCCCCGCGCCATCTCCCGGACGATCGCCTCTCTGACCAGCTCGTCATTGTATTCGCAGACGAAGGTCTGGATCGGCAGTCTGTCGTTGGGTGCCTCCTCTAACACGCTCATATCCCGGATGCCGATCAGGCTCATGTGCAGCGTACGGGGAATAGGGGTTGCCGTTAATGTCAACACATCCACGTTCTCTTTTAATTTTTTGATCTTCTCCTTATGAGCGACGCCGAAACGCTGCTCCTCATCAATGATCAAAAGTCCAAGATCCTTGAATTTCACATCCGCCGACAATACTCTGTGAGTGCCGATGACAATATCGACCATTCCCTTTTCCAGATCCTTTACCGTCTTTTTGATCTCCGAAGGCGTGCGGAATCGGCTCATCAGGGCAATATTGACCGGGAAATCCTTCATTCTCTGCACAAAAGTGTTGTAATGCTGCTGCGCTAAAATGGTGGTGGGCACCAGGTATACCACCTGTTTGCCCTCCTGCACTGCCTTGAAGGCGGCACGGATGGCGATCTCTGTCTTACCATATCCCACATCTCCGCAGATCAGACGATCCATGATCCGGTGGCTCTCCATGTCCGCCTTGGTATCCGCGATGGCATTCAGCTGATCCTCCGTCTCCTCGAAAGGAAACATCTCCTCGAACTCCCGCTGCCATACCGTATCTTTTCCGAAGGCATAGCCCTCGCTCTGCTGGCGGACCGCATACAGCTCCACCAGATCCTTTGCCACGGCGCTGACGGCACTGCGCACCTTGGTCTTGGTGTGCTCCCATTCCTTGCCGCCTAATTTATTCAGCTTCGGCTTCTTTGCTGCATCGGCGGAGGCATATTTCTGAATTACATCCAGTCCGGTAGCGAGAATGTACAGATTGCCGCCATCCCGGTACTCGATCTTCAGGTAATCCTTAACAACTTTGTCTACCTCTACCTTCTCGATGCCTTTGTATATCCCCAGTCCGTGGGTCTCATGCACCACATAATCACCGATCTTCAGGTCGTTAAAATCATTGATCTTCTGCCCCTGGTAGAGTTTTTTCTTTTTTTTCTTGCGCTTCTCCGCCCCGAAAATATCACTCTCGGACAGCACTACGAATTTCAGCCACGGGTATTCGAATCCCTTATTCACATGACCGTAGTAGGTCAGGATCTCTCCGGGCTGTACCTCCCGCATGGGGTCTTCCGTGTATATCGCTGTCAGTCCTGCATCCTCGGAATTACGCAGATCCTCCGCCAGACGCTTTGCTCTGGTACGGGAGCCGGACAGTAACAGCACCCGGTAGCCGTTCTTTTTATATTTCTTCAGATCCTTGACCAGGGATTCAAAGCTGTTGTTATAGGGGGCAATGTTGCGGGCTGCAATATCCATATGTTTTTCCGTCCGGAAATAACCGTACTTTGTCTCCATAGTAGCAAGTGTCACCACAGCATTTTTCTCTAATGTTGCCGCTACCTGCTCCCCGCTGTATAGAATATTCATCTGTCCCGGCAGCACATAACCTTTTCTCGCACGCTGCTCCATGCTCTCTCTGAATTCCAGCTCGATGGCATCCGCCTGCTCTTTCACTCGCGCCGGCTCATCAACGAAAAAAGCCAGAGATCGTCCTGCCATATCTGCCAGCAATTCCGGCATGGTTACGGTATCTTCATAAAAATAACGGATGTAACCCTCCAGATTGATCTTGCTCTGGAACTCCAGCAGCTGTTCCTTCAGCTCGCTTACCTGGGTGGCGATCCTGTGGGCTTCCTCCGGCTGGTGGGCATCCCGGAAGACTTTTTCCTGTTTTACTGCTTCTTTTTCCAGCTTCGCGATACCCTTATGAATCTGTTCCTCTGACAATACAAACTCCGTCGCCGGGTAGACCGTGATGCTCTCCAGCTTCTCAATGGAACGCTGGCTTAAGATATCGAAGCTGCGGATGGATTCCACTTCATCCCCCCACAACTCAATACGGTATGGATTCTCCTCCGTCAGATCAAAAATGTCCACGATGCCGCCGCGAATGGAGAACTGTCCCGGGCTCTCCACCTGGTATGCCTTCTCATATCCCATTGCCACCAGTCTGGATGCCAATTTGCTCTCATCCAGGCTTCCGCCCCGTTCGGTGCGGATAATATCCTGCTCCTGCCACAATACCTGGGGTGTCATCAGTGCCGCGTAGGTGGTGACGATGGTGACAGGCTTGCCCTCCACGACTCTGCGCAGGGTCTTGATCCGCTCCTGCACCAGCTGATTACCGTGAATATCTGCCTGGAAAAAGATCAGGTCCTTCGCCGGATACAGCATGACATTTCTGTCATAAAAGCGGTATTCCTCGTAGATTTCCTTGGCTTTTAAGTCATTATAAGTAACGATGACCTTATATTTCAGGCCATCGCTGAGTCCGTAGATCATGTGAAGTTTCTGTGAGTCCACGCAGCCGGACAGAGCAATAGTTCCCTTTCCCTGTCTGACGTTTTTACGGATCTCATCATATTCCGCCAGTTCTTTCAATGGCGCAAGTAGTGCCTGCATTTCTTTTTCCTCTTAAATTTAATGGCCGTTACGCTTTCTTACTGTTAAAATGGTTCATGGCTGCATCCGCGCTCTCGGTGATGATCATACGGATCGCTTCTGCGGCAGTCTTCGTCGCTTCATCCATGACGATGCGTTCTTCCGCGGAGAAATGTCCCAATACATAATCTGCCAGGTCATAATTCTTCGGTTTCTCACCTACACCCATACGCACACGTGTAAAAGTATCATGCCCTAACATCTTGATGATATTCTTGAGTCCATTATGTCCGCCGGCGCTGCCTTTTTTACGGATGCGGATCTGTCCCACATCCAGACTGATATCGTCAGAGATCACGATCAGCTCTGTCGTATCGTCCACCTTATAATAGTCTACGATCTCCCGGATGCTCTCTCCGCTCAGGTTCATGAAGGTCTGTGGCTTTGCCAGGATCACCTTCTGCCCTGCCACGTAGCCCTTGCCGATCAGTGCCTTATGCTTGCTCTCCATGACGGCAATATTTTCTTCCTCTGCTAATCTGTCTATGACATCAAAACCGATATTATGTCTCGTATTTTCATATTCTTTGCCGGGATTCCCCAGCCCTGCGATAATATACATAGCTCTCTCCTTACTTTCTTGCATTCAATGCGCTATCTTATATTTTCGCATTTTTGCAGAAAAAAAGCAACTGCCCCCGGCATCAGATTTTCCGGGGGCAGTATATTGGGTTCTTATTTCTATTATTTATTATTTTGATGTCGGGGGCAAAAGTCCCCCCCGACTTTGATGCCTACGGATTGTTCCGTGCTGCGCACTCCCACAATCCTTCCCCTCTATTCGCATATCGTGGGATTATCATCCCACTTTTATGCTCATATCGGGGCGGGTCCTAAGGTCTTTCACCCACTTATGCGCAAGCTCATGTGGGCTTAGACCTTTTGACCCTGGCATCATTATTTTTCAGGTATAAGCAGTTCCCATCCGGGATAGATCAGCTTTACGCGGTCTGCAGAAATATTATTCAAAATAATAAGTTCTTCTAAAGAGCAGCCATTTTCGTGAGCAATCTTCCAAAGAGAATCTCCCTTCTGCACCTTATAAGTTCTATATGCACCGGAATTCGGCAAAGCAGCAGGCTGCTGCCAAAGTGGTACATTAGGTGTCGCATCTGAGGTAGGTATAATCAACTTCTGGTTCGGATAAATCCGGTCGCTGTTCTTAAGTAATTCTCTATTTGCCTCCATGAGTGTCTGAAGGCTGCAACCATTCCTACGGGCAATCTTCCAAAGGGAATCCCCTTTTTGTACCGTGTAAGTTATTGCTTCCGGTGTCGGTGCCGGGGTTGCTGTGACCTGAGAAACCTGACTGTCCGAAGAGTTATCTGAATCATTATTACTGTTATTATTTGAAGGTGCAGGGGTCGGCGTTGCCGGTACAGGGGTCGGAGTCGCCGGTGCAGGTTCTGTTGACGGTGGCGTAGTTGTTTTTTCTGTTGGAGCCGTCAACTGTATTACGGTATCTGCTGTCGGTGTGCCAGATACTGTGATTTCGCTATCATTGTTCCTAGTTACGGTAATACCGTTCAATGCCGCTACGGAATAACTCTCAGGGAAATAATAGCCATTTTCTGCTGTATACACAACATCCTTCATGACTCCGGTCAAGCCGCTCTGTGTCTCTAAACCAGAATCTGTTTTTCGTGTCATGTGATCTGCTGGAGTTACTGTTACCGTATAGGTTGCAGGCTTTTCCGTCGGAGCGATCAGCTGTATTTTGGTATCTGCTGTCGGTGTGCCGGATACTGTGATTTCGCTATCATTGTTCCTGGTTACGGTAATACCGTTCAATGCCTCTACGGAATAGCTCTCAGGGAAATAATAGTCAGCTTCTGCTGTATACACAACCTTCGTCATGGCTCCGGTCAAGCCGCTCTGTGTCGCTAAACCAGAATCTGTTTTTCGTGTCATGTGATCTGCTGGGGTTACTGTTACCGTATAGGTTGCAGGCTTTTCCGTCGGCTCCCTTAATGTCAGTTTAGTATTTGTTGTCAATGTACCAGACACTGTAATTTGTTTTTCACTGTTCCATGTTACTGTAATACCATCCGGAGCCAATGATGTATAGTCTTTTGGAAAATAATAGCCCTCATTCGCCGTATATATAACTGAAACTATGTCTGAACCTATAACTACACCTTCCTGGAGTTCTGCACCTGAGCTCGTATCTCTTGTCATGTGAGCAGGCGGAACAATATAAAAATACCTTTCATCATTACACGCATTTATGCTGGTTGCCGGATCTACTGTTATACCCGTGTCTTTCACCGTTATCCTGGCTAATAATTGATCAGGATAACAATGTCCACGGTATTGCGTCCATAGATACATATAATAGATTCCCGGATTACTTTTGGAAATCACTCTTTCTTGCAGTGAAATAGATATTGAACTTTGCTTAGGGAGAAGCAACTCGGTAGACGCTACAATTCCAAATGTATTATTTAGCCGTTCATTTTCTTCCACAGCCGCAAAATCTTTGAAGTTTCTTCCATAAAATCCATAATCCGTAAAATCCCCAAATTCTGTTCCTTCTACAACGGATCTCAATCTATTTGTCATGATCACAATATGTCCGCCAGCACTATTATATCGGATTAAATCCCCATCAAAAGTTACATTTTTTAAATCCCCATTGTCATGGTACTCCAGAGTTGGCATTTTTACATAATCATAATCGTATGCTGACACCTTCACCGGCACTGCCATCAGCGACAGACATAATAACAAGGCCAATGCTCTTACACTTTTTCTTACTCTCATGTCTTTCCCTTCTTTCTTTTCGTATATATCAGTTGTTTCCCATCAACTCATCCATACAAATTATATTATGTTTTAGACGCTAAAAACCATTTTTTGCATGAATCGACCCAAATATGTCATGAATCGACCTAGCCGAATGGAAATTTCAGAGGTTTCGTTCAATAGTCATCCGAGATTCCCGTTTTTTTCTGTCCTTCTGTGGTATAATCACCTTATGACAGGGTATTTTTTCGCACAAAAGCCGGACGTCAGTTGTGTCTTACATTTAATACAATAACGCTGGGAAAATGTTTTGGCAGTAGAGAGAATAGCCAGAGATTTTATAGGGTGATTAGTGATGATGTAGAAATATAAAAAGAGAACTCCGAAGAGTCCTCTTGCTTCACAATCTAAATTGTATTTTCATAATCCTGTAATTCGTGGTAGATGCCTTCGACAATGACCTGACTACCTTTTACACGATATACAAGTAAATATCTGTGGTTTTCAAATCCGATCTTATGTAATCCCATTCCCTTTAATCGCTTATTTTTACAATATCCAAAGGCATCCGCCATCTTCTCCAATTTTACAATCGTATCATCAAAGTCATCCATAACACTTTCTAATGCCTGTGGATTTTTTAACACGTTTGCAATATAAGACAGGATATTGTCGTACTGCTTTTCTGCCAGTTCTGACAGTTCCACATTAAACCGCATATTTTTCCCTCATGCTTTTTGAAACGGTTCTTGCTGGCTTTGTTACTCCCTTGTCACTCTTCTGGATTGATTCGGTAAGTTCCTTTACCAGTTCGTCCTCGCTTAATCTTCTAAGTCCGTTTCCCTCTGACTTTTCGGATAATCTATCAACAAGCATGATTACCATATTATAATCGTCCGGTGACAAACCTTCGATTTTTGCAGTTAATTCCGCTATACTCATGCCAGTATCAGCTCCTTTCGAAAACTCCCTTTTTTATATTATATCTTCTATTTCATATAAAATCTACGGAAATTTGTTCCAAATGTCTTAAATATCTATAAAGCAGAGAATAAACCCATTTTCAAGGTCTTTCCCTTATCTGGTTCTATCTCCCCTTATCTAATCCTGTGCCTGAATTGTACCAAAATTGTACCCGGGCTTGACTTTTTCCAGAATACTGGTATACTGGTAAGGCTGAAACGCCCTGAAATCAAGGCTTTTCGGAAATCCATTCGTGTGTTCGAGACCTTCCACACGTAAATAAAAACTAAAGGAGAAAACAAATGAACAAGAAAGTACTGTACCTCGTACACGGAGCGGTGATTGCTGCTCTCTATGTTGTGCTGACCATGTTAGCCAACGCTCTGGGACTGGCAAATTATGCCATTCAGGTCCGCTTCTCGGAAGCCCTGACGATTCTTCCCGTATTTACCCCTGCTGCCATACCGGGACTTTTCCTGGGATGTATCATCAGCAATACCATGACCGGCTGCATGCTGCTTGACATTATCTTCGGCAGCCTGGCAACGCTGATCGGTGCCTTTGGCACTTATCTGCTGCGTGATAAGAACAAATGGCTGGCTCCTCTGCCTCCCATCATCGCTAACACCATCATCGTTCCTTTCGTGCTGGCTTATGTGTATCATTTAGAAGGTGGTATTCCTTATTTCATGCTGACCGTCGGCATCGGGGAAGTGATCTCCTGCGGCATCCTGGGCATGCTGCTTCGCACCGTGTTGCAGAAATATCGCAAATACATTTTTGACGTACAGAAATAATTTCCAACATCCACATTCAAAAAAGGCGTCCGGATCTTTTGAAAGATCCCGGGCGCCTTTTGCTGTCCGCCTGTATTTAATTCTCTGTTCTCATGTATGTGATGAAATGATTGCCATTCTCAGCAAACCACGCTGTGGCATCGTTCATTCCCTTCTTATACAGCTTTCCGGTGGAAGGTTCCATAATAACCACATTGAATTCATTAAATCCGGTCACCAGCACCGCTTCCCCGTCATCCAGGATCGCCAGTACCGGGATATCCTGATTCACATAATACAGCACTGCATCCAGCGTACAGCCGCTTAAATCCAACACCTGTACTCCCGTCATATTTTCCGACAGGATCGTAGTGGCAGTCTTGCCCTGCGCCAGATCGTACTCGGTGTTACGGGTGATTCCGGCATGTCTGAGAATGTTATCCAGGCATACGGCCAAGCTGTTCTTCTGCTCCGTGACGCTCTCTTCCTTGATCGCCATGATCTGGTTCCTGCTGACACGGTTTCCCTTGAGCCATACCGTAACTCCACGGTCATTGGTCACAATACCGGACGTGTCATAGGCTTCCTTCACTGCCGTGCCCGGAGCACTGTAGATACCGCATACGCCATATGCATTGTAGACATAATACCGGGGCACTTCGCTGACCGCATCCAGTTCCAGCTCTCTGCCGCCCTCAAATACAACCTCCTTGGGGTTCAGCACCTTGATGGTCTTCGTATCAATGGAAGATTTCGTCTGAATCTGCACATAGCGCTCATAAATATCGATATTTGCTGTGACCACCTTATTCTGTCCGGCTTCTTCTTCCACATTGTTCATGATCTGGTCATCCAGGATCTCCTGGTAACTGCCGTTCTCCGTCCGTTGCAGGCGGGACAGTGTGATCTGGTTGCCCTCGATCGTACATCCCACGACATAGATTCCTTCCTGCCCGTATTCCTTCAGACTGGCACCGGAAGAATTACTGATACATACCTTATACATGGGATAGAATATCTGTCCGGAATTCTCCGTGCGGATATCACTCTCTCTTGCCACACCGTAGATGATGTCCTCTCCCATGAATCCCAAGGGGCGGATTGCCTCGCCATCCTCCGCGCGGATCACCGTCTGCTCTCCGGTATTCAGGTTCCGCACATTTAGCTGGCTGCTGTGATTTATATCGTCCCCTTCCTGCCATACGATGATCTCATGGTTCTCCGATACCTGGAGACTGTCATCCTGGTGTATGCTTACCAGCTGCGCTTCACTTCGGTTCTCCAGGTCCACATCATAGACTCCGTTTTCCAGGAAAAGGTACAGATGCTGCTGTCTGTTTTGGTACAGCAGCTGATTCATCTCGTCTTTCAGCACCGCATAACTCTTGGAATAGGGAATATAAACTTCTTCCTCTATGGTATTGAGGGAATTGTCATAGCTTAAGATCTGAATACCGGTCTCCCCTTCGTGTCTTCCCCGGTTCATATAACCGTATACAGCGAATTTCACATTGCCGCCCTCGTCCACATCCAGAATCTTGATATCATGATGGTCATACAGAGTACGGCAGTCCGCATTTTCCTTGTCATAGAAAGAGAAGATCACCGTCAGCCCATTGGTCACCGCGTTATAGCAAAGCAGCTGTCCCCTATCAGAAAATACCACGGTATTGCCGTCGGTGCTCTCCATCATATCCACATTTTCGTCCGTGATCCCCAGAAGGATCTTATCATTGGCATACATCCGCCCGGTATCCGGGATCTGTGTCATGGTCCGCTCATAATCCAGCAGATACATTCTCTCCGAGGTATATCTGACGCGATAGTATTCTTCCACGCTATAATATATCTTATTTTTCCCCTCACCGGTGGACACGACAAAATCCATCAAAAGCGATGCTACATTGCCGTTCACCTGTACCAGGCGGATGGAAGCCGCATTTTCCTGCATCGGCTCCAGACTTCCCCAGGTAATCTGCTGGAAACTGCTGTGAATATTCACCTTATGAAAAGTGCCGTTATCCGTCAGCTTGGAATTCGGTTCTAAATACTTGGTCAGTTCCTTCGCTGCTTCCTTATCATAGAGCTTCCCATGAAAATCCGTGGCGAACTCCAGGATCTCTGCGATATGCAGGTCGTCATTCCACAGGATCGTTGTATAATAGTAGACCTTCTGTTCCCCTTCCAGTTCCAGGATCAGGGTCAGACTGTACTGTGTATTGGTATTGATCAGATCCTTCAATGCCAGTGTGACGGCGAAGCTTTTACCTCCCGCCTTCCATCCGGTGACTTCTCCGTTCTCTATAAGTCGGGAGCCGTCGATGCTGCGGACTTCCATGGAAATCCCCGTGACTTCTCTGCCATAGGTATCCACGGTAAAATTCGCCTGTCTGTCCGCACCCAGCATGGTCACGGTATCCTTCTGGTATGCTACATCCATTTCCACCGTGTTGCCATGCAGCTCGTTACATGCCACGCCTCCGCTCTCCATGGTGATCACGGGAAGTGTTGCCGGAGCCATTTCCATGGTCATGTTATTATGTCCCTGATTCATAATGCCGCCGATGATAAACGCTGACGCTATAAACACCACAACGCATACGGCAATTTTAATAATCGTTTTCTTCATTCTTGCTTCTTCACTCATTCATTATTCAGCAGTTTGTCCAGTGTCGGTGCCACATGCAGCAGTTCCTCCACAGTACGGATATCCGTACTGTGCTTCGGGCGCATGCTGCCCTTTTTCACCGCACGGATCAACAGATTTTTAGGTGTATGTTCCATATCGATGAATTCCAGGATCTGTGTCTCGTACCCCTGCTGTTCCAGGAGATTCGCTCTGAGGGCATCTGTAAGCAGTGCCGCGATACGTTCCTTGATGATCCCATATTTCAGTACCGGCTTCAGGGGATCACATGTAATCTGTCTGTTCAGTTCATGCTGACAACAGGGTACCGCCAGAATGACTCTGGCTCCCCATTTGACCGCTTTGTCCAGGGCATAATCCGTCGCCAGGTCACAGGCATGCAGTGTCACCACCATATCCGCCACATCCGTTCCCTCATAGGTGCTGATGTCTCCCCGCTCAAATTTTAATCTGTCATAGCCCAGCTTCTCCGCCAGTTCGTTGCAATGTTTTATCACATCGGTCTTCAGATCCAGTCCGGTCACCTGAATATCTCTATGCTGTAATTCGTGCAGATAGTAATACATGGCAAAAGTAAGATAAGATTTGCCGCAGCCGAAATCAATGATCCGGATCGTCCGGTCTGTCGGCAGTTCATCGATCACATCCTCGATGAATTCCAGATAACGGTTGATCTGACGGAATTTATCGAATCTCGCCTTCGTCACACGGCCATCCGGCGTCTGCACACCCAGTCCCACCAGGAAATCCACAGGCTTTCCTTCCTCTAGGATATAATGCTTGGTGCGGTTATGCGAAAGTGCCTGCAGATCCTCCTGTTCGGGAGAGGTATTATTTTTCACCTTCAGAGTCAGCTTTCCTTTTTTACTGACTAACGCCGTAGCCTGTAAGCTTTTCGCTGTAAATTCTCCCTGTCTGAACTGCTCTGCAAGTGCCAGGCAGATTCTGTCTGTCATCTGCTCCGCCGTAAAATTCTCATGGAACACCTGTGTTCCTCTGTAAGCAGTCTCCTGAAACACCAGTTCCCCGCGGATCAGTACCGGGCGGATCTTCGCCTTCTGAACCTGTTCCGGATGACGACTGTTGCTCAGGATGATCTGCTGTAAGTCTTTATTCAAAATTTCCTGCAAAAGTATTTTCAATTCTTCCATAGTTTATCCTGCTTCCATACGCTTCATGCCTGATGAATTCACAGTGTTCATTGTAACATAAATGCTTCCTCTTTGCTATAAAAATGCAATCATTCCACGTCTTCCGCCGTGTCTTCTCTTGTAGATCTCATCACACACCAGTACCTGGATCAGATCTCCCGAGACTTTTCCCGCTTCCCGCTCCAGGATCTTACCAATGGTATCAGCGATCCGGTAGAGGCTTAACCGGTCCGGATATTCGTCATAGATCATACTTCCTTCATAATCATATTTGTCCAATATTTCCGCAATTCTGCGCTGACAGCGTCTGACTTCTCCGGGATAGGTCTGCTGCAGATATTCCAGGTCACTTAATAGTTCTTTTTCATCCATTCTACCGGGATATCCGGGCAATGTCATAAAAAATGGGCGTGATACCATAATTTTTCGCCTCGTGCTTTTTTATAGCATATGCACAGAATAAAAAATAGGTGCTGCGATTCTTATCGCAGCACCTCAATTCTTGCCATTGCTCTCTGCAATGCCGTCTCTGCCCTGGCAATATCCGTCTCCGGCGTCTTGCTGCGCAGTCTCTCTTCCGCACGGTGCAGTGCTGCCTCCGCACGGTTCTCATCGATCTCATTGGGCCATTCAATGATCTCTGCCAGAATGGTAACTCCCTCGGGAAGGATCTCGGCGAATCCGGAATGCAGTGCTGCCTCCTTCTCTCCGTCCTTCTCCGTAATATGCAGGATACCCGGCTTCACGATCACCGTCAGGGGAATGTGTCCCGGAAGGACACCGATCTGTCCTTCCGTGGTATTGAATTCTACCATATCCACAGTTCCCTCATAGAACACTCTTTCCGGGGTTATGATACGAAGTATGAATTCTTTATCTGCCATATCTATACTCCCCTCTCATGCTATGCATGAACCTTTGCAAGTACATCATCGATGCTTCCGGCATTCAGGAAGTAGCTCTCCGGAATATCATC
>ULYB01022688.1_pt1 | contig 15147 bp, 12 predicted proteins | sample 1961761 | NCBI WGS metagenome assembly ULYB01 (sample SAMEA4835852, study PRJEB28245) | human gut metagenome | biome: gut microbiome; material: fecal sample | place: Denmark | collected 2008
TTATAATGATGAGTAGTACCATTACGATTCTCCATACGTTCAACAGCCCATTCACATAGGTCTTTAGTAAAATGTTTTCCGTAGAGTTCTTTATACTTTCGACAATCCCTCTTTCTTACATCTTCACTTTCGTGTGGCATATCACTATGCTCATGCGGGTCTTTCATCATAACTTACATTATTTTTAAGAGAGTTATCAATTTCACGTTTAAGATTTTGAAAAGCAGTAGCTTCGAACTCAAAACCAAATAGATTCACAGAACCTTTAGCAGTAGCTTTAGAAATAGCTGCATCAAGATAGCTATTAACTACTTTAGGAATCTGCTCATCAGGTATGAACTTAGATAACTTAGCCAACTGAGGCTTAATAATATAATCAAGTGTAGGCTCTATAATAAAATCTAATTCATTCAGAAGATTATAAGTAGAAAAGTCTAAACCAAAAACACTACCCATAAACTTTCCGATACCAGAAGTAACAGGAATCTTAATCCCACCTCCAATAGTTTTAACGATTGGTGTTAGCCATTTACCAACAGCTACTGCAACAAGTTCTGCGTTAGTCATACCACTTCAAGATTAAGCGTTTGCTGTAGAAGTGATAGGAGCGTTAGGATCAGGTACAGCCGGACCAGCAGTACGAGCCGCTAACTCAACAACCGGACAAATCTCCGCAGTATTAATCTTTTTGATGTACTTAACGAAATTGCAATTTGCATAATCGAAAATACGTTCATCAGCAGATTCTCTACGTTCAGCTTCAATAGCAATAGCAGCTTTGAAATCGTGACGAACATCACTGAACTCACGAGCGACTTCTTTCTTGAAGTTTTCAATATCCTGTTTGTTAAGTGCAGATTCCTTATCCAAACGAGCAAGAGTTTCAAATATAATCTTGTCGTTAGCTTGACGAGTTTTACGTTCTTCTTTGATTAAAGCTAAAGCTTCTTTAAACGTGTTTATACCTACATTATCGGCATAACGTTCAGACTTCTCTTTAGCAAGTTCAGCCATAAGACCAGAAACTAATTGAGTTTCAGCAACAGCAGTAGCTCCGGCAGCAACCGAACCATTACCGTTACCTAACCAATTTCTCAATCCAAGTCCTGCAAAAGCAGCAAGACCTAAAGAACCTGCAACAGTGTTGTAGTTAATTTGTCCTTTCGGAACTTTAACACCAGTTTCGTTTTCAGTATTCATAGCATTAATTTGTTTTAATGCACCTCGACATTGAGATGCACAACAAATATATTACTATTAGTACTGATAACAATGAAATGATTTATAACATGAACATTAATACTCAACAGTTGAACATTATATTCAACGTTTCTTCTTAGCGATAACTTCGTCAATCTTTGCATTAATAGAGGGAACACTAATGTAATTCATAAAAGTTACATAACCAATATGATATACGTCAGTAATTTTGTTCTTCCAAATCCAACGATAACTTCTATCATCATTGATATAAGTTTTAGCAATCTCTTGAATATCTCTAATTAATATTAGTCGATGATTTAAGCGAGCAATGATTTTCCTTGATATGACAAAAGGGAGTACTACGCAATTTAGCAGTAGCACTCCTTTAGTCCGCGATCATACGCTTTTAGAATTAGCAAAATGCCGTTTTATAGCTTTGAGTATAGGTTTGATAATTAAATCATACCCAAAGGTACATATCAGAAAAGATAGCAGCACCGTTTCCAATGAAGCATCTAATTTGTATAAGTAAAGCGCCATAATTGCAATACCTACGATTAAGCTAACAAGAGACTTGAAGTATCTCGGTAGTTTCTTTTTAGTAATCTTAGTGATAATCTCATTAATGCCATAAGTAGTTAAAAGCACAATGGCAATAAACGCAAAACTTATAGAATTAAAAAGATTAAAAATAATTGTTTCTTCCATAGTTTAAATATCTGTATATACAACAAAAGGTCTAATAGGCATCTTAGCACCTATCAGACCTATAATCAAATTAACAGACGACTTACGAAATAGTCCAAGCGGTATTCGTAGTAATCGTAATTTGTTTAGTTTCTCCCGCAGCAGCGAAAGTCAATGAAGTCGGAGATACAGACAGAGTAGCATCACCGGCGGCTTGAGTTACAGTATATTTCTGCCCATTAACAGTAATATGTCCGGAACGAGTACTAACTGTCGGATTAGCAGCCGCAGTAAACGTAATCTCGAAAGCATAAACATTACTTGCTCCCGGATCACCCGCGATAGATGCACCTGAATTATATTGTTTAGTAGCAACTACTAATTTACCAGCAGTTAACCAATCTGAAGCATCGGAATCAACAGCAAACGTAATAGAAGCCAAGTTAGCATTACCTGTAAACTTCTTATCTTCACCTGTTTTAACGAAAGCTAATGATTGAGTAGTAACGTCCCAAATCGTAGAACCTTCCTGCTGCAACGTAACGTCTTCAGTCAAGTCTTCAACAGCAACGGTAATCAAACCAGAACGTCCGTTACGACCTTTATAAACCGGAGCAGTAACATCTACTTGAGAGTTACCAGTACCTTCAACAGCACTTAAAGTGATCCAACTCGGTTTAGCTTTCAAAGCATATCCGGCACGCATAACAGGTGCACCAACTCCATCAACTAAACCACCAATTTCAACAGCAGTTGCTCTTTCATTCAAAGCAGAATCTCCAATCATAATGATAAAAATTTAATTATTTGTAAAAAAGTTTGAAGTTCCGCACGCCCCACAAGCTATTCCCCTACTGGGGTCTGCAAAGCGTAGCGGAACATTTAAAAGTTTAAGAAACAGTCCAATTAACATTAGAAGTTACTTTGACAGTTTGTGTACCACCAGCAGCTTCAAACGTTAGACTAGTTTTATCAAGATTCAAATAAGGATCTTGTTCAAACGTTGCAGTGTAAGTAGCATTTCCAGTAACAGTAACAGTTCTGCTAGCATTCGTATTACCATCACTCCATTTAACAAAGTGATAACCGGCAGACGGTGTAGCCTTTAATGTAGCAGTTGCACCATAATTGTAAGTACCACTTCCACTAACAGTACCACCTGCACCCGCAGTTACAGTCAGTGTATAACTGTTAATTTGCCATACAGCATAGTAAGTAACATTACCAGTAACTTTGGTAGTTGTGCTTACATTAACAGAACCACTAGCTGACGTAGACCATCCCTTAAAAGTATATCCAGTTCTTGTAGCAGTAGGAAGAGTTCCTAAAGCGTCATTGTAATGGAATGAACTACTAGACTTGCTAGGAGTACCACCATTACCATTCCAAGTAACCGTATAATTCTTATAAGTTGCAGTCCATCTAGCGTACCAAGTCTTATTAGAAGTAACCTTAGTTGTCGTAGTTAATTTAGTACCACCAGTAGCGGCAGCAGTATCGAACCAACCTGCGAACGCATACGTATAAGTATTATCCGCAGCTCTTGAACAAGTAGGTAACGTTCCAATAGCTTCATTATAAGCTTTAGTTATAGATGAAGAAGAAGGAGTACTACCACCATTAGCGTTAAATGTAAAGGTGTACCTATTAACAGCTCTAGTCACATAAGCATAATAAGTAGCAACACCTGTTACACTCGGCGTTTCTAAAGTTAATGAAGAACCAACCTTAGTTCCACCACCGTTGGCAGCAGTATACCAACCTTGGAAAGTATAAGTATACTGAGCATCGTTTGAAGGCATAGTCAACGTACAAGAGCCTTTAGACCCATAAGCAACAGATTGACTAGTCCTATTCAAAGATCCATATGTTGTTTGATAATTTATCGTATAACTCCGTCTAGTTGCAGTCCAATGTGCATATATTGTAGTATTACCTGCACCCATTGTCGTATTAGCAGTAACTTGCGTTCCACCACTAGCAGCAGTGTACCAACCTGCAAATGCATAGGTGTATTCAGCATCAGAAGACTTCGTAGGCGTCGGCAAAGTACCATAAGCACTTCCATATTGAACGCTCTTAGAAGCAGGACTTACTGCATTTCCACCATTAACATTATAGGTTAAAGTATAACTATTAATAGACCATTGAGCATAATAGGTAACAGTACCAGTTATCTTAGTAGTAGATGAAATCTTCGTACCACCACTAGATGCCGTGTACCAACCAAGGAATGTATAACCTGTTCTAGAACAAGTCGGAAGAGTACCTAATTCTGAACCATACGTTTTAGTAATAGTTGATGGACTAGGAGTGCCACCACCGTTACCATTGAATGTTGCAGTGTAACTTCTAAGAGTAGCAGTCCACTGAGCATAATAAGTAACGTTTCTTGTTACAGTAGTAGATGCAGATATTTGAGTACCACCCGTTGCAGCTGTAAACCAACCCTTAAATGTATAAGTGTATTGAGCATCAGCAGCTCTTGTCGGAGTAGGCAATGTACCTAAAGTAGAACCATGAGTCTTAGTAGTTGACGTAGGATCTACAGTTCCACCATTAGGATTCCAAGTTACAGTATATGACTTAAGAACAAATACCGGAGTAATATGAGTATTGGCAGTAATGTTAGAAACTGTCAGAGGATTAGTAGTAGAACCATTAGACCACTTACTAAAATTATAGCCAGTACTTGGAGTAGCTGTCCAAATAGCAGAACCACCGTATTCTACACTAGACTTATTAACGCTCGCTGTACCACCAGTTGAATTAGCAGTAGTAGTTGTAAAAGTCTTAATTGTAAACTTAGCAGTTAAGCTGATATTGGCAGTAACAGCAAATGTATATGAAGCATTGCTAGATACTTTAGTTGCTCCATTGTACCAACCAGCAAAATTATAAGCAGCCTTAGGAGTTGCAACTACAGTAGCATTAGCACCGTGTTCTACAGTTTGACCGGCAGGACTTACAGTACCTTTGTTTGTATCCTCAGAAGTTGCATTAACAGTATAGCTCTTAATCTTATATTTAGCAACAAGAGTTCTATTAGCAGTTAAAGTAACAGCGAAAGAAAGGCTTGTAGAAACAAGATTAGAGCCTTCATACCAACCAACAAAATCATACCCAGTAGGAGCGGCTTTAGCAGTCAATGTGACTTGTGTATCACGATAATAAGTTCCTTCTTTAACTCCACCTGTAGCGGATGAACCAATAGAACAATCACCAACATTTGTAATAGTAGTTCCTGAACTATTAGTAGTTAAAGCTGAAATCTTAATAGTAAACTTATCAGCTTCTACTTGAGTACAATTAATAGTTTTCGTAATACCGCTGACTGAAACAGTAACAATAGTTGTTCTGCTCGCACCGGCATTCTTACTCGCAGTTAAACCAACCGTTTTATTACCCGTACCACTCTTAGCGGCAGGGGTAAGCCAAGAAGCAATAGCCATCTTAGTACCCCTCCCCTAATTATGAAACCGTCCATTCGACGTTAGAAGTAACATTAACAGTTTGAGTTCCACCAGCAGCTTCGAAAGTAAGAGAAGTCTTATCTAATTCGAGATATGGATCTTGAGTAAACTTAGCAATGTAAGTCTTATCCGCGTCAATAGTAACACTTAGAGTTACATCGTCAGAAACCTTAACTCCATCTTTCCACCAACCGCCAAAGCTATAACCCTCAGCAGCTGTAGCATGAATAGTAGCAACAGTACCATCCTCAAATTCAGCAGTTTCAACTCCCAAATTAGATTCTTTATTGATACCAACACCACCTTGAGCTACACCTTCATCTTCGGTTTTAACTGTAAGTGTATAATGTGTGGGTTCAGGAATAAGATCACATTCAATAGTAACCTTAATGTTTTTCTCAACCACAAAGCTATACTGATTGTTACTGTTAAGAGTGATTTTAACACCATCAACAAGCACTTTATTCAAAGTATAACCCGGACTTACATTAACTTTAATCGTACAAGTATCACCATCATTATAAGTACCAGCACCTTCCATTGTAGCACTTCCGTTAGGAATAGCTTCATAGGTGACTTGGAATTTATCAGGAACATCAACTTCAAAACGAGCTTCAATAGATTTAGAGTCATTCATGACAATATCACGTGAAATAGTCGAGGGCGCACCCGAATCAGTCCATTCCTTAAAATGATAGCCGCTATCTGCTAATGCTTCTACAGAAACAGTAGTTCCGTCAACAATATCAGAGTAAGTCTTTGTGCCACTATAATAGTCGCTCCAACGTCCATTGATCTTTGCACGACATTTACCACCCGTTCCAGCAGTAAGAGTTAGCGTTCGCATAATTACTTGGTCGAACGTAGCAATATGTGTTGCATTCGTTCCGGTTTTAGCAGTGAATGTTGCAGGATTATCTGAAACCTTTGCACCACTTGTATTCCACTCTCTGAACTTGTAATTGCCAACAGCACGAGCTTCAACTGAATAAATCGAACCTACAGCAGTTTTAAACGTGTGTTCAGAAGTAGACCAACTAGACCAAGAACCATCACCTATACGATAACGAGTTTCATTAGTTCCGTCAGAACCTACCGTAATAGTAACTTCTTCCGGTGGAATCTCTACGAACGTACAAGAGAAATCTACATTCTCAGTGATAACCTTTGAATAAGGATTAGAGTTAGAAGTAGTTCCACCAATATTCCATTGTTCAAAAGAATAACCGCTATCAGGAACACCTAATACCTCAATTGTCTCACCGTCAGTAACACTAATGTTAGAATGCGAAGATGCAGCTTCTGAATATTCACCAGAGCCAATCTTATATTTGCATTTACCATTAGAACCAGCAGTAATATTAACAATATGAGTTTCAGGTGGAATGTAAGTTTCCTTAAAATAAGCAGTATAAACTTTGCGATGCAGACCTTCTTCAACAATGATATTATTTTCATTATTAGGAAGATTAGCACCAGTAGGCGTTACCCACTTTTCAAATTCATAACCGCCGTTAGCTTTACCAGCGATAGTGACAATAGTCTTTTCCGGAGCAGTGACTTCGTGTCTTTCTGCCCATTGAGACCAAGCATCATTAATATCTTTATATCGAACTAAACCATTCGCATCAGCCACGATACTAAATGTGAAATAACGAATAGCTTCTTTAAAGTTTACCGTAATCGTAAGATCTCGTGTAACAACGATGCTATATGTATCATTACCATTATCTACAAGATTACCACCAGAAGCAGTAACTGTATCAACAGCCCAACCCTCAACCGGACTAGGAACAATTATTGCAGTTTGACCAGACTTATAAGTACCGCCACCGCTAACTGAACCTTTATCAGCAGGATTAGTTATAATAGTTACATTGTACTCCTCAATAACAGGAGCATCAAGCTCGAAGTGTGCAGTATAAGTTTCATCTTTCTCAACAACAAGATCATATTGAAGATTAGTAGAAACAATACGATTTAAACTATCAGTCCAATGAGTAAAATGATACCCTTGAATTGCCGCAGCTGTTATAGAATGCCTTGTACCTTTTGGGAATGTTCCGGCACCAACTACATATCCTGCATTAGCCGGATCAGCATTGACATTAATATAGAATTGTTCAATAGGAGCTTCATCCTTTTCAAATACGCCTATCAAATCCATATCTTTCTTAATAGTAAAAGACCAATTAGGACTGATAGACATAATCTCATTAGTATGAAACTCTTTCCAACCTTTAAAGTGATAACCTTGAACAGGTTTAGCATAAAGTTCAACACGACTACCAGCTTCAAATTGGAAACGGAAGCCATCTGAATTTTCATCAGGAACAATAGCAGAACCACTACATCCAACAATACCACCTTCTTCAGGAGAAGGAACTAAAGTAACTCTATAGTAATCACGTTCGATATGACCAGACTGCATAAAATCTTGAAGATCTTTGATGTAAGTCCAAGCACGAATATATGTATCTTGACAACCACAAGTATTATTTCTAACACCACGACTAGGATGCACATAATTAGCTTTAAGACCAATGCAAACAAGAGTATCATCAGTCAAAGACTCACTACCAACAATTAACTCTCTATCAATAGCAATAATATTACCATCAGTAGTTAGATTAATTTCGCAGCCTTTTTCATCATACATATAGTAACAACCATCAGTACGATGATAGAAGAATCGAACGTTATGCTCACGCTTAGGAAATGTACCAAGAGGAAGAACTTGTTTTAACTTGACAATTTTAATATTACATTCCATAGCATTAAGTTTAAACAAATATAACTACGCAGAACCGTTAAGTACTGCGTAGTTTTCCAAGCAACTTTAGTCAGTTGCAGTATTCAGAGAAATGGCATTATCGCCGGAACCTTTAGCTAAAGTCTTAATAGCTGCAAGTTTATTTACAACAGCGTCAATCACATCTTCCGTACCAACAACGATTTGGAATTTGCGAGGACTATTGTTATCAGCGGCAATCTCAGGGAATTGATTAAACTCAGCCGTAGAAATAACAAGATAAGCGACTTTACTAAAGCCAACTTTCGGGTCACCAATACCCCAAGCTTTCTGCCACTCATCATGAGGATTCCAACCCATGTTAATCAGAGAATAACGAAGGTCTTCATCACTAAGAGCAACATCAGCCAAGAAACCGGATAACTTCGTATGTTTAACGGTAATAGTACCATTGGCTTTTTGATCGGCAAGAATACCGAATACGTTCATCGTCAATTTAGTAGGCTTTTTAGCAACAACGGTTATCTGAACAGCACTATCAGCTTTCTCGATAGTAATATCAAATAACTCTTTGTTATAAGCAGTAAGACTAAGGTTCTTCTTAATCTTCTCTACCAACCGATCAACGGTATCAGTAGCATGAATCCGAACAGGTATTTGAACAATCTGAGGATTAGGATTAACCGTCAGACCATGGCGATACTCCTCAGAAGAACAAATTTCAATAGCACCACAGAACTCAGCATCTGCATTATATACAATACCTTCAGCAGGCTTAAGTGCCGGATTCGTAAGACCTTTAAGAATAATAGTTTCTTTCTGATCTGTTTCCGTATATTTACGAACGTTATAAGTGAAGTTAAAAGGATTAATATCCACTCCACGTTGATTCATAAATCCACCGTCCTTAGTAGGAATTGCAGACATAATTACAAACGGCTCAGGTCTACCAGTAGTAGGCAAAGCAGTACCATAAGCAGTACAAATGCCGAGTTGACCGTTAGATAACTTAGTATCAACAGTAACATTATCGACAAATGTTTTTCCGTAACTTACAATTCTCATAGTAACGTTTTATTTTAAAGAATTACTTTCATTTATAGCAATTTGATAACCTTCATCTTTAAGTTTACCAAGAAGCTTCTGTGTAGCAAGGTTAATAATCTCGGTTTTAAACGGAAGTTCAGTAGCAGTATCAGTTACAATATCAAACCTAGTAGGTTGTCTAAGATATGTGATAGCAACATCAGTAATCACAAACGTATCATCCATATCTACTAAAACCCTATTGCTTTCTATTGTACATATAGGATGAATGTGTCTATTAAGACGATTGTGATACGTTTGAAGCATATCCCTACGCTGAACATCAGAAACCAAATCCATACCGGCAGATTTGCTCTCTCGCACCTTTGTAACCACTCCGTCAGAAGTGATAACCTCGTATAAGCCCGAATAACGCTTGTAGTCAAATTGTACTAACTTAATAGTATATTTATCTCCAACTACAATTAGCTGTGGCGTATCGAAGTAAAACACTAGTGATTCGGGGTAATACTCGTTATTGTAGCGTTCATAAGTCACATTGTAACCTTTTTGCAGCAATATGGAGAGCATATAGTTGATATATTCAAATAGACCCTCTTTACGATAGATCTTAGCAGGATAATGAAACGTAACGGTATCATTACCGATTTGAATAACGAAATCTTCTATATAACCGGGAATAGTTTTAAATAGCTCACTGATATTAACAACGTAAATCCTAGTAGTAACAGATTCAGTTGCTCGATAACGTTTAAACTTATCATATATAACACTTGCATCATAAGAGACACCATGTAGGTAATTCGCAGGTAAAAAAGCGAAGCCTCTATTACCCTCATTTGCGAGAAGGTAAAGAGGACTTCTATATGTAGTCTTTAGCACCTGCAAATCATCGTAATAACGACCAGTCTCTTCAAAGGCTTTAATCTTTTGCGTAAGCAGTACGTCAATAGCTTCATTAAGAGCAATATCAATATACTGCGGACGAATAGATTCTTGCCTATTAGCATTAATCTGCTGAATCTTATCGTTTACAGCAATATGTGCTTCTTTACAACTACTATACATACTGACACTATTTTGTTAGTTTATAACCGAAGCCTTATAAGCAGTGAAAAGTTGTGCTTTATATTCAACATTTTCGGGAGCAGCTAAGAAAGCCATAACACCCTCAATGGAAGAACCAAGAACTACTTCCGGACGCACAGTGTCAAAGTAATTATCACCGTCTTTCGTAATGACTTGAGCGGCGAGTAACTTATAGACTTGCGCCATTGCTTCTACATTCTTGTTATCAAACAGAGAAATAAACGCATCTGCATTCGTTTGAGAAAGTTCAGCTACAGCTGTCTGCAAATCTCCATGCTCCATTTTAATAATCTGTAGAGTATCGGCAGGAGCATTACAGATAAGCATATTTCTAATACGTTTATAAGAAGACTCATCACCTGTGAACAACTGAGCCAACTTAGTAGCAGTATTAACAACAGCTTTAGTCTTAGCATCTTTCATACGCTTAACATCTTCGATACTATGTAAGTAAAACCGAATGTTAGTAGATTTCTCAACATCTTCCGGTTTATTAGCAACAGTAGAAGTAAGCAGAGCAAGACGCCAAAGAATATAATCTTGCGGCTTAATAGGAGTCATGTACATATACAGATTCTCTTCATGAACCGCAGTACCTTCACCAAAGAGCATAGCATCAAAGATAGCTTTCTCTAATTTATTCGGAGCAACCTCAGTATTAATACTGTTCTTTTTAGCCCAATCAAGAATAGCATCACGTTTAACAGGATCGTTAAGAGAAAACTCCCAACCAGTTTCAAGCTCATAACCTTGAGCGGGAACTTCAACAGTTGAGTTTTTAAGATGCTTCAAAACGAGGTCTTGAAAGTTTACATTGCGACTATCAGCAGAAGCTCCAATGATCGTAGGAAGTATAGAAGCCATTTCAGCAGTTTTACTAGATAGAGTAAGAACCGCTTTAATGCTTGGACCGAAAATAGTATTGAAAGCACTAATACTTTTTTGATTCACGACTTGAAACATAGTCGGATTCAGCTTTAACGCTAAGGTTATTTTGCGTGAGTATATCATATAGTTTATACTTTAGTAAGTTTATACTTTACAATAATCGTAATGTACGCTTATTCAAAAATCATTTCAGCCCAGAAAGAAGTAGTACCATTAAGCATATTGATACCTTGTGAAGACATAACCTCATAAGTAGCAATATCCTCTCTAGTAGATAACATCTTACTATAAGCACCCCACTCTTTAGGCAGCGGAGTAATACCTTGATAAACACCATACAAATATTCACGACCTTCTTCACAAACCAACTGAATATTTGCTTCACCACTCGTGTTATCAATAGAGTGATCCAAGAACACCATCGTATAAGAGGTAACAGGGAAGCCACCATACATACGACCATTCTTACGATCCATTTCGGCACGAGAACCGGTATCAAACAAATCTACAACCTTAACAGAAACGGTAGCTCCGGAATAGTGCTTATACTGATTGAAGTATGCACCATAAGAAAGGATACCACCACGGCTTTGAATCTCCTCAGAACCTAACTTATCAAAGTAACCATTTCCGATAGCTTCATTCTTAATACACTGTTGGAACATTTTAGAACCACCTTTACCGGTATAAAGAACGATATTTTTGTTACTCAAATCAATATCGTTACGAACTTCAAAGATACGAGAAAGAATCATATCAATAAGCTCGATAGTCATGAATGAGTATTCGAAGTAGTTACCAAATGCGATAAGAATATCACGAACACCAGCACCACGAGGAATAGGTTTGTTTGAATGTTTTTCTTGATTGTGAATAACACCGTTAATATCACGGTTGTAAGCAGAGAACCACAAATCCTCTTCTAACAAACGTCTACGCATGAACTCAAACTGACGCATTTCATAAGGCATCCAAAGAGTACCTTTAGAACCATCATCATAATCAAGTTCAAACTCGGTTACAATATTAGCAATGTTACCGGTAATAATTTTGGAGAATCTATGGAAACCAAATTGGTTAGTCATTTCACTCCAAGATTCAGCAGTAGAACGAGAACCAGTAGATAATTCACCGGCAATCGTAGGAGCACCCATACCCCAATATTTACCTCTCTCAAAATTGCTGAGATCAATAAACTCATCAGGATTACCACCAAGGATAATCATTTCATAGATATATCCACCAGAAGCAGTCTGCTCACCATCGGTCTGCATACGAACCATGTGCTTTCCGTCAGGAGTAATAGCAGAATACTGATAAGGAATCCAGTTATCTTGGAACTCCGCTTTGAAAGACATAAACCCTTTACCGGGGGTTTGAGTAGGCGTAATCAAACGCACAATCGGGGAAGTGACAGTAGGTTTCCCCATAATCTTCCATTTATACTGAGTATCACCAGCATTAATAGGTTTCTTACGAGAGATATTCCCTTGACCTTCCGTAAGAGAAAGAAGAGGGAATTGATTACTGTTCCTACCCCAAAGATAAGTAAGAGACTTATTCAAATCGACAGCACCAAGAACATTAAAGTTCAATAGCATATCGGCATCAGAGTAAATCTCTTTGGAATACTGTTTTTTTCCAATTTCTCTAAGCATAGTTACGATAATTATTTATTTGAATCAATAATACCACCCGGAACAATAGGACGTCTATTAGGATTAACTTTAGTACCGCCACCTTGAGTGGATACCTTAATTTTAGGTTTACCACTAGAAGTAATGTTCAAACGACGAACAGCTTCTTGTCGTATAGATGTAGCAGCTAACTGACTAATATCAGCACCTAATAAGTTACGAAGTGCTATCATAGCGAACGTTTCATTATCAGCAAGCATATCAAAAACATCTTTCTGAGCTTGCGTATAGAAATCACCATTAACTTCAACAACAGGAGCTGTCAGATACTTAACAATATCTTTACGAGAAAGAATTTGTTCTCTACCATTAACAGTTCTTTTAACACCTGCTGTTGGAATTGCAAGACCCCCGATAGTACCTTTATTAACGATCTTATCGTATAAAGAATCAGGAACGTTAAGCACTTTAGCTTTACCATTCTCATCATAGGTAATACCGTAGGCTTTATCAAGAGCTTCTTGAGCAGCTTGATATTCGGCTTCTTGCCTAGCATTTGCAGTTTCAATCTCACGTCTCTGAGCATTGGCAAGATAATCAAGACTCTCTTTAGCAGTTTCAGCTAATACTTTATCAGCTTTAGAAAAACGAATAATACGTTCAATTTGAGCATCAGAAGTACCTTTACGTTTTTCAGCAGAACGAATAACAGCTTCTAACTGATCATCTGATTTATCTTCGAGGGTCATTGTAGTCCAATCAACATGATTAGCAAAACCCTCAAGAGAACCATACGTTTGTTTGTAAAGAGCAGCTTGATAAATATCCGGATTAGTACGGAAGAAATTGTTGATAGCTTCACTTTCAGCTTGACGTTTAGCAAGCTCTGCAATATCAGCATCACGTTGAGCAAGACCTTCAACGGTCATTTCATATTGCTTAGGAGTACCATCAGCATTTATCGGAGTTAAACCAGAAATAGCAGAAATAGCAGAAACATCTATAGTTTCTTCTTGAGTTTCAGCCGCAGCAAACTCATCTAACTGAGCTTTAGTGTAAACAATCTCTCCATCTTTAACGGCATTACCGTCAGCATCAAGATCATACTCAACATCACCGTCATCAGTAGTAAGAACAATCTTAGTAGGAGTTTCAGTTTCAGTTTCAGTTTTTTGAGTAGCAGTTTTAGCAGCTTCTTCTTCAGCTTTACGTTTAGCTTCTTCTTCTTCTGCTTTCTTACGTTCTTCTTCTGCTTTAGCAGCTTCTTCTGCTTCTTTAGTAGCTTTAGCAGCTTGTTCAGCAGCTATCTCTTCCGCAGTTTTAGTAGTACTACTATCAGTAACACCACCGGGAACAATAGGCTTTGGCATAATGTTTTATCTTTTATAAATTAAGTTATAACAGTAACAAATGTAATAATAATATATGTATTAAAAATGGCATTAGAAATATTATTAGAAACAGCATTAGTACCGCCTATCACACGGCTCTCTGAAATTCCAATTAATTTATGCCATTTTAAGGCTTAAATGAAGACCTCTGACGAACCCAAATTTCAATCAATATAGTTGTTCAATTCAACAAAAATAAGAGCCTACATTAAGACTTCCGTGGCTTATTGGCGTTAATACGATTCATGCGCTTTTGTTCCTCAAACTTGGCACGTTCCAGATTAACTCTATCAATATCTAAGTTTAACTTAGTCATTTTAAGATAATCATCAAGAGTACTATCATTAGCTTCATCTTCACTAATATAATCATTACCATTCTTATCTACTTGAAGCTTAGCATCAGTAATAATAATATTAGTAAGATTAGTATCAGCAGCAATAGCTTCCTTAGAATCGCGATCAAGTTGAGCTTGTTCAGCTTCAAATTTACGTTGAGCTTCCGCATTAGCAGCACGAGTTTGTTCAATCTCAGCATCCCACTTCTTTTGAATCTCTTCTTTTTGAAGTTCAAATTGACGTTGAGCTTCGGCAGCTTCTTTAATATATTTGCGTAAAGAAGCAACATTATGATTACAAACAGCCTCAGCAGCTACATCGTAATTTCCATTTTGAGCGGCACCAAAAGCAATCTCTTCAAGCTTACGTACTTGTTCATTAAGTTCAGCAGAGTTACCAACAAAGATACCTAAATTAGAATTAACAAAGTCAGTACCATTTACACGAACTTGAACAATCTCATTGGTATTAGGATCTACATAAGAACCTTCATAACCATCAATCCAAGCAATTTTAGCGGCATCAAGATTAGCCATCATATCCCGAGAGCGGAAGCAATCAAAGATTTTAAGTGACCACACAGATCCCATTAGAGCCTGATTAAGTCCCATTTCAGTGACAGCTTTACCGGCACGAGCTTGA
>ULYB01080506.1_pt1 | contig 14891 bp, 8 predicted proteins | sample 1961761 | NCBI WGS metagenome assembly ULYB01 (sample SAMEA4835852, study PRJEB28245) | human gut metagenome | biome: gut microbiome; material: fecal sample | place: Denmark | collected 2008
GGTCACAGAGCGAATTCATTTTCGCGACAATGCGTGCCGGCTGTCCGCATTTCGCATGTGCTGTCTCTCTGCCGATCAATTTCATAAATTTATTACGAAGCCAGATCGGTGCCAGGGAAAGTTCATTCCAGGAAAGCGGCTCGGAATAACCGGACAGCATGTTAAATACCGCTGTCGCATCTTCGCCGATCGCCTCGTTACAGGTAAAAATTCCACAGTCAGTATATAATTTTGCCGTCGAATCGTTATAGTTTCCGGTTCCAAGATGAACATATCTGCGGATACCGTCCTCCTCCCTGCGGACAACAAGCGCAATCTTACTGTGCGTTTTCAGACCCACCAGTCCATAGATAACATGGCAGCCTGCCTGCTCAAGTTTTTTTGCCCAGACGATGTTATTCTCCTCATCAAAACGTGCTTTTAACTCCACTAAAACCGATACCTGTTTACCATTTTCCGCTGCCTGTGCCAAAGATGCAATGATCGGCGAATTGCCGCTGACACGGTAAAGTGTCTGTTTGATTGCAAGAACATCCGGGTCTGATGCCGCCTGACGGATAAAATCAACGACCGGATCAAAGGTCTGATAAGGATGATGTAAGAAGATATCGCCCTTCCGGATCAATTCAAAGATATTTTCTCCCGGTTCGATCTTTGGATTTTTCTGCGGCGTATACGGTTTATAGCGCAGATGATCACAGCCGGGAAGTCCATACATTTTCATCAGAAATGTCAGATCGATCGGCCCCTGGATACAGAAGATATCTTCTTCTGCAACTTTCAGTTCATCCTTTAAGAAACGCAGCAGGCGTTTGTCAATTCCACTCTCCACCTCAAGACGAATCACTTCTCCCCACTGTCTCATTTTTAACTGTTTCTGTATCTCTTTTAACAGATCCTCCGCCTCGTCCTCATCGATCGTCAGATCGGCATTCCGCATGATACGGTACGGATAAGCACAGAGCACTTCATAATTTAAAAACAGTTTGTCAATATTTTTCTCGATGATCTGCTCTAACAGAATAAAACATTTTGCATTTTCTTCCTCTGACGGGATCTGTACCAGTCTCGGAAGGACCCCCGGAACCTGTACCGTTGCAAAATCCAGTTCCTGTTTTTCGCTCTTTGTATTCTTTTTAGAAAGAAGTGCCGCAATATTTAACGTCTTATTGCGGATCAGCGGAAACGGACGCGATGCATCTACCGCCATCGGTGTCAGTACCGGATAGACATTTTCCTCAAAATAACGGTCCACAAACTTTTTCTGTTCCTCAGTCAGATCTTCAAACGCATCTATAATATGGATCTGTTCTTTCTTAAGTAACGGAAGCAGCGACCTGTTATAAGTGTTGTACTGCAGATCTACCATCTCCCTTGTTTTTTCGTTGATGGCAGCAAGCTGTTCTGAAGCCGTCATTCCGGCAATGTCTTTCTTCTTATAGTTAGCATGTACCATATCTTTTAAGGAAGCAACACGCACCATGTAAAATTCATCCAGATTTGAGGAAGTGATACTGACAAATTTCAGGCGTTCCAAAAGCGGGATACTCTTATCGCGTGCTTCATTTAATACGCGGTTATCAAATTTTAACCAGCTTAATTCTCTGTTTTCGTAATACTGTGGATTTTTAAAATCTTTTTCTTTTTCCATAGTGTCCTCCATTTAATACACACGTTTCTCCTTTACCACCGGTTTTATGCTGAATATGTTTTCAAAGTAAGAAACCTTCGCATCAAACAGTGCTTTTTCCAGTGCGATATCATCATCTGTCTCGATTGTGATCACCAGTTCTTTTCCTTTTACTGCTGCACGCACATTTTTGAATTTCTGCTTATGGCTGCGGTCCATCGCATTGGATACGCGTAAAATTGCAGAAAGTTTTGCAATGACAACATAACTCTCACGGCTGATATCACTCTCAAAATCTTCATAGGCCGGCAGCGGATAGGTATTGTATAAAACCGTATACGCCACGATCTCACGTTCCATATGTGTAAGACCGATGATTTCCGACGCCATAATAATGTCATAGGAACACAGCGGTCCGTTTGCAAGACTGATATACTTTCCGCAGTCATGCAGGATTGCTGCCACCTGAAGTAAAAGCCGCTCTCTCTTTCCCAGTCCATGGATTTTTTTCATTGTGTCAAAAATCAGCGTTGCCATCTGTGTCAGTGCATCAATATGCGGTGAGTAGCTCATATAGCGGGCGGACAGATTCCTTGCAGCCGAGATGACATCTGCATCAAAATCATGGACCGGTTTGCATAGCTTATGCTTCTGTGCATAATCATATGCAATACCATCGCTCACAATGACACCCGGTGCCCAGATTTTTTCGGCTTTCATTTTGCGCGCCATGCATTTAAAAATGATCATGTACGGAATGATCAGGGAATCATTTTCATTTGATAAATTTAATTCTTCCGAAATCTGTTCCACAGTTTTTTTGTCAAGATCATCCAGAAATGCCAGAAAATCATTGGTTTCCATCAGATTTTCATGTTTCTTCCCGGTGACTTTTCCGGCAACCTCCATGATATAATCTCCGATTATGATCAGATTCTTCACTTTCACCTGTTCCGTGAACATTGCCATAAACACATTTAACTCTTTTTCTACCAATTCTTCAATCTGCAGCTCATACTGCTCTAAGCTGCAGCTTTTTTTTGCAAGCTGTTCCTGCATGCGTATGGTGCCAAGTCCAAGATGCTGTGTCGTAATGACTTTGCCCTTTGAAAAGATTGTGATCTGCATGCCGCCGCCACCGACATCCACGACTGCTGCCCCCGTTTTGATCAGTTCCTCAAACTCACTTCGCATCGCAACCGATTTGTAGCTGATAAAGCGGTGTTCCGAGTTGCTTAAAACATGTACCGTCAGTCCGGTACGGATGCGGATCTGGTCTAAGATGAACAATTCATTGCTCACATCGCGGAGTGCTGCAGCCGCATATGCCTCGTAGCCATCCACCTGATACTCTTTCATGATCTTCGTGAACTGCTCTAACGTGTCACAGAGTGCTTCCACCAGCTCATATCCGATCACACCGCGTGAATACGCATCCCGCCCAAGCTCGATCCTGCTTCTGATATAATCAATTTTGCGGATGTTTTTTCTGGCAGAGATCTCAAAAATTTTCAGGCTCACCTCATAAGAGCCGATATAAATCGCTGCAAATGTATGAATTGCCATATTTTATCCTCCTGCTTCATGCGTACATGTTATTCCTGTTTTCCAAGCAGATAATTAATAAACTGCTGTGCTGTTCTTCCGGAGAGTCCGCCGTGGGCAAGTTCCCATTTATTTGCCTCGGCAAGAAGTGTCTCCTCATCCATGGTGATACCGTTTTTCTCTGCAAGGGATACCACGATATGCTGGAATTCTTTTTTGCCCGGTGCACCAAAATAAATGGAAACGCCAAATCTTGCATACAGAGACAACTTTTCCTGTACGGTATCGGAAGTATGCATGTCCTCTCTCACTTCCTCTTTGTCGGAGAATGTCTCGCGGATCAGATGACGTCTGTTTGAGGTCGCATAGATCAAAACATTGTCCGGTTTCTTCTCAAGTCCTCCCTCGATCACTGCTTTTAAGTATTTATACTCGATCTCAAATTCCTCAAATGACAGATCATCCATATAAATGATAAATTTGTAATTGCGGTTTTTGATCTGTGCAATCACATCATTTAAGTCGCAGAACTGATGCTTGTACACCTCGATCAGACGCAGTCCCCTGTCATAATACTGATTGGCGATTGCCTTAATACTGGTGGACTTTCCTGTTCCTGCATCTCCGTAAAGCAGGCAGTTATTTGCCTCCTTTCCGCGGACAAAGCTCTCTGTATTGTCGATCAGTTTCTGTTTTGCGATCTCATATCCGACCAGATCATCTAATTTTACATGTGCAATGTTTGTGATCGGTACGATCTGTGCTCCATCCTCTTTATGCAGCACACGAAATGCTTTATGTAAGCCTAATTTTCCAACACCAAATTCTCCGTAGAACTCTGTAACAGCATCCTTAAAATCACCTGCATCTGCCGCCTGCTCTAATTTTACTGTCAGTTCACAGATACGGTCACGGATTCTTTTATTAAAAAGCTTTCCGCTGTCGCCTGCACTCTCATAATGAAGCAGTGCATCCATGCAGTCGATCTCATAATCTTTTGCCAGCTCTGTAAAATCAAAATCAAATAAATCTTTCATGATCTTAAAATCATGCAGTGCAATCTGATTGACGGAGCCTTCCATACCACCCCGGATCTCACATCCACGGCTGTATGCGTTCTCGTTATTGACCAGAATAAATGCAATAAAATTATGCCAGAGATTTCCTTTAAATCCATGACTTACTGCAAGTTCGGACAACTGGTTAAAACATTCGTAAAGCAGTGCCTCGATATCCTCTCTGTTATAATATTCATTCTCATAGTTTTCCATGATCCATGCCATGTTATAAAATAATTTTCCATTTTCAAAATTTTTATATAAGATCAGGTTTTTTGTACTTTTCATGTTTTGCTCCATTTCTTCGTGTGCAAATCTTATTTCCACACATTTCTTTCGTTCTAATAATTTCCAAGAATCTTAAGTCCAAGCGTTTCCTCTGCCAGACCTCTTAAGGCATTCTGCACTGCTGCATCATTTAAATTACCCTCAAAGTCGACAAAGAAACGGTACTCCCAGTTTTTCCCCTGTACCGGTCTTGATTCAATGTGGTTCATGTTGATGCCATTGTAAATAAAATGGGACAGCATATGGTAAAGGGAACCACTCTCATGCATACCTTCAAAGCAGATACTGATCTTTTCCGCCTTTGAAGTGAAAACGCGTTTGCCGGATACGATAATAAAACGGGTTGCATTCATCTTATTATCCTGAATACATTCATCCAGCACTTTCAGTCCATAGATATCAGCAGTCAGGCTGCTTGCGATCGCCGCCTTATGTTTTTTGCCGTCCTCTTTTACTTTTTTTGCCGCCATGGCAGTATTTTTCAGACTATGTTTTTCCCATTCCCGGTGGCTCTCAAGATATCTGCCGCACTGCATCAGTGCCTGCGGGTGGGAATAGACATCCGTGATATCGGAAAGTTCTGCATCCGGAAGTCCAAGCAGTGCATGATTGATCTGGATAATCTGCTCCCCGACGATGCAGTTATCGTATTCTACCATCAGGTCATAATTTTCAGATACGATGCCCGCTGAAGAATTCTCAATCGGAAGCACCGCATAATCTGCCTCTCCGTTTTTGATCGCCTCCATGGCATCACGCCAGGTTTCCACATGATAACTGTCCGTCTGCTCTCCAAAGTACTCTCTCAATGCAAGCTGGCTGTACGCACCCTCTGTCCCCTGAAACACAATACGCGCATTGTGATAATCTAAACTTTCCACTTCTGTAAAATCCGGTTTTTCATACATTCCATGCGCTGTCAAAAGCTGATACTGGCGTTTTCTGCTCATCGACATAATCTGCTCAAACAATTCACGGATCCCGTGTTTATTAAAATCTGTTTTGCCAAGTGCTGTCAGCGTTGCAAGTTTTGAATCTTCGCGTTCTTTATCAAATACTTTTTTGCCGGTATTGATCTTATATTCTGCAACACCCGCAGCAATCTCCATTCTCTCCTGATATAAATCTACGATCTGTCTGTCAATGACATCAATCTGGTCTCTTAATTCTTTTAAATCTTTCATGGATTCCACCTTTATTTTTAGTATTACTTCTACTATATTACATTAACGTAGCAAAATCAAGGGCAGAAAAAGTCATATTCCATATGAAAAATATAGTATTCGTGCTCTGAAAATGCTATAATAAACACAGATGAGAAGCAAATCAAACACATTGTCACGTCAGCATAAAATGCTCTCAGAATGGAGGCCTTATGAAAAAAGTTATCACGATTCTCTTAATTATCCTCGTACTCGCCGCCGGTGTCGGTTTTGGTGTCTACCACCACAAATCAAACGAGACAAAATTCAATGACGATTACATAAACGGCAACACGGCTGGCAATCTCTACAATGCCGGCATCTTCTGCACGGCAGCTGATGGTACGATTTATTTTGCAAACCCTTCCGACAGCAGCAAACTATACTCAATGAACAGCGACGGTTCAGACCTTACAAAGATTTCTGATGATGTTGCCACCTTTATCAATGCAGATGACAATTATATTTACTATGTGCGCAACAATCCGGTTTTTACCGAACCGTTTTCATTTTTGACGATCAATACAGACAGTCTCTGCCGGCTTGACCGCAGCAAACATAAAAAGAGCATTCTCCTTGATTCTTCCGCGAGTCTTTACGCCTCTTTAGTCGGAAATAAAATTTATTACCTTCACTATGACGACAAAGACTTTACCACTTTCTATGAAGTCGGCATCGACGGGGCAGACAGTCATCAGGTAGACAAGACACCGTACCGTCCATGCTCCGTCGTCGGACAGTACATTTATTTCAATGGCGTATCAAACGATCACAATATCTGGCGTTTTGACACTGTTACTGACACCTCGGAGCTCGTTCTGAAAGGCAATTATTACATGCCAGCCGTAATCGGTGATACGATCTTTTTCTTGGACAATGAAAACAATTATACACTTGCAAGCACAGATCTCTCCGGCAGTTCGGCCATCACAACACTCAGCGACGACCGCATTGACTGTTATAACATTACAGGAAACTATATTTATTTCCAGCGCAACAGTACAAGCACTCCGGCACTCTGCCGGATGAAAACCGACGGCAGTGATTACACCGTGATCGCAGAAGGCAATTATACCAACATCAATGCAACGGAAACAGATGTCTATTTCAGGGATTTTGCATCCGGTGTGATGTATCGAACACCGATTGCTGATCCGTCTGACGTTGAGGTCTTTAATCCGGGAACTGGTTCTTCTGACAAATAATCCTGCACCGGATCCACAGGTTCGTTTTATGTTCAAAAAAACACAGGGGACCTTCCGTTATCCCCTGTGTTTTTTCTATGCAAAATCAAACAGTGAGAGCTGATTGGACTCCGGCATATCACCGAGCAGTCCTAAATCTCCCATCAGATCAATGACCGTCTTAGTTGCCTTTGTTCTCTGTCTGAAATCGTCTCTGGATAAGAATTTTCCATCTTTTGCCGCTTCCGCCACAGCGATCGCAGCATTATCTCCCATACCGTCGATCGTATTTAATGCCGGCATCAGTTTTCCGTCAATGATCTGGAAACGGTCCGGTTTAGCACGGTAAATATCGATCGGTGTGAAATCAAATCCCCGCGCATACATTTCCTGTACAATCTTCATGTCACGGTATACATCCTGTTCCTTCTTGGAAAGCGAATCTTTTCTGCGCTCATAATCTTTCTGGAAATAGGTAAGGCGCTCTCTTCCCTGACACATGATCTCATAGTTGAATCCGGTCGCACGGATTGAGAAATATGCCGCATAATAGGCAAGCGGATAATATACTTTACAGTATGCGATACGCCATGCCATCATAACGTAAGCCGCCGCATGTGCTTTTGGGAACATGTATTTAATCTTTAAACAAGAATCAATGTACCACTCCGGCACGTCATGTGCACGCATCTCTTCTTTCCACTCTTCCTTTAGTCCTTTTCCTTTTCGAACCGACTCCATGATCGTAAAGGACTGCTCACTGTCAAGTCCCATCTGGATCAGATAGATCATGATATCATCTCGCGTACAGATCGCAGTGGAAATCGTTGCCAGTCCCTGTTCGATTAAAGTCTGCGCATTGCCGAGCCAAACGTCTGTACCGTGGGACAGACCGGAGATACGGATCAGATCCGAAAACTCCTGCGGCTTGGCATCGATAACCATCTGCATGGCGAACTCTGTACCAAACTCCGGAATACCGAGACATCCAAGCGGGATCCCGCCGATATCCTCCGGCGTAACACCAAGCGCTGACGTATTTTTAAACAAAGACATGACCGCCTCATCATCAAGCGGGATCGTAACCGGATCGATTCCCGTTAAGTCCTGCAACATACGGATCATGGTCGGATCATCGTGCCCGAGAATATCGAGTTTCAACAGGTTGTGGTCGATCGAGTGGTAATCAAAATGTGTGGTGACTGTCGCAGTCGTCATATCGTTTGCCGGATGCTGTACCGGGGTAAAAGTATTGATCTCCTCTCCCACCGGAAGTACAACGATACCTCCCGGATGCTGTCCGGTCGTTCTGCGGACGCCGACACATCCCTGTACGATACGGTCGATCTCACAGTTTCTCTTGTGGATGCCGCGCTCCTCGTAATAATTCTTGATATAACCAAATGCCGTTTTATCGGCAAGTGTACCGATCGTACCGGCACGGAAGGTCTGTCCGTAACCGAAAATAACCTCACAGTACGCATGCGCTTTACTCTGGTACTCACCGGAGAAGTTCAAGTCGATATCCGGCTCCTTATTTCCCTTGAATCCAAGGAATGTCTCAAACGGGATATCAAATCCGTCCTTGACTAGTTTTTCGCCGCAGACCGGACAAATCTTATCCGGCATATCACAGCCGCTCCTGCCGGAAAATGCCTTGACCTCCGGCGAATCAAAATCACTATATTTACAATTTGGGCAGCGATAATGTGCCTGGAGCGGATTGACCTCCGTGATACCGGACATTGTCGCCGCAAAGGACGAACCTACTGAACCACGCGATCCTACCAGATATCCATCCTCGTTTGACTTCCATACCAGTTTCTGTGCAATGATGTACATAACCGCATATCCGTTGGAAATAATAGAGTTCAACTCACGATCCAGACGCTCCTTTACGATTGCAGGAAGCTCTTCGCCATACATACTGTGTGCCTTGGTATAACAGATATCACGCAGCATCTGGTCAGAATTTTCGATGACCGGCGGACATTTATCCGGGCGCACAGGTGCGATCTTCTCACACATATCCGCGATCTTGTTCGGGTTAGTAATGACGACTTCCTCCGCTTTTGCCGAGCCAAGATATTCAAATTCCTTTAGCATCTCCTCTGTCGTCCGAAGGTAAAGCGGCGCCTGGTCATCCGCATCCTTAAATCCTTTTCCCGCCATGATGATACGGCGGTAAATCTCATCCTCCGGGTCAAGGAAATGCACGTCACAGGTCGCAACAACCAGTTTTCCAAACGTTTCTCCCAGTTTTACAATACGGCGGTTGATATCCTGCAGTTCCTCGATCGTGCTGACGGATTCTTTGTCGCTTTTTAACATAAACTCATTATTGCCAAGCGGCTGGATTTCTAAATAATCATAAAATTTTACCAGTCTTATGATTTCCTCCTCCGGCCGTCCACCCACGATTGCACGGTAGAGTTCTCCCGCCTCACATGCTGATCCAAGCAGCAATCCTTCACGGTATTTTACAAACTCACTCTTTGGAATACGCGGTCTCTTGTTATAGTAGGTCAGATGTGACAGAGAAATCAGACGGTACAGATTGATGCGCCCGATATCGTTTGTCGCAAGAATGATCGCATGATAAGTGTTCATTTTCATGATGGTCTCCGGCGAAGCCTGTCCCATCTGGTTGACCTGATCTAAGGTTTCCATGCCACGGTCGTGAAGCATCTTTACAAATTTTACAAAGATCTCCGCCGTACATCCCGCATCATCCACGGCACGGTGGTGATTCTCCAGAGAAACTCCCAGCGCTTTTGCTACAGTATCGAGTTTAAAACGGTTTAACTGTGGCAGCAAAATTCGTGCTAAAGCAACCGTATCAATGATCGTAAACTCTTTCTCGATTCCCTGTCTCTCACAGTTTTTGATGATAAAACTCATATCAAAATCTGCATTGTGTGCGACCATGATTGCATCCCCACAGAACTCCATAAACTGTGGCAGAATCGTCTCTATCTTCGGTGCATCGATCACCATATCGTCTCGGATGGAAGTCAGTTCCTCGATCCGGTACGGGATCGGCACTTCCGGGTTGACGAACGTAGAAAAACGTTCTGTGATCTCGCCGTGCACCACTTTCACTGCACCGATCTCTATGATCTTATTTTTATCCGGCGAAAATCCGGTCGTCTCAAGGTCAAACACCACATAGGTATCATCGAGATTCTGGTTTTTTGAGTTGGTGATGATATCCTTTAAATCATCCACCAAATATGCCTCCACACCATAGATCACCTTGAAGTCATCATCCGGTGAGATCGCATGGTTTGCATCCGGGAACGCCTGTACATCCCCATGGTCGGTGATAGCAATCGCCTTATGTCCCCATTTCATCGCACGCTTTACGATATCTTTTACCTCAGAGACACCATCCATATCGCTCATCTTGGTATGACAGTGAAGCTCTACGCGTTTCTCCGGGCTCGTATCCATACGGACTGAGGTAAAATCCGGGATTTTTTTGATGCCGACGATCGAACCTATCGTAAGCTCACTGTCAAATTTGTCGATGGTCGTGACGCCTTTGATCTTTAGGAAAGCACCTTTTTTCACCCCCTCAAGCAATTCCGGAAGCTGGTCATTTCTGGTAAAAATCTTTAAAACAATGGAGTCCGTGAAATCCGTGACTGACATGATCACGATCGTTTTTTCATTACGGATCTCTCTCGTCTCAAGTGTCATGACCTGACAGCGTATCGTAACCTCTCCCATCTCCCCGACAATCTTCTCGATTGGGATCGTCTCATCTTCAAAATCTTTTCCGTAGAGCACATCCGGGTTATCTGATTTTTTATATCCACCGTAGGATCCGCCATCATATTTTTTGCGGAATTCTTTTTTACCAAACGAATTTTCTCCCTTTCCGTTCGCGTTTCCTGCATTATTTCCTGCAGCAGATTCTTTTGAATGATTTTGTTCCTTTGTGGCAGTTTTCATGGATGTATCAGCCGTCTGTACTTCTTCCGCCTTTGCCGGTGCACTCTCCTCATGAAGCTGTACACGTTTTAAAATATTTTTGATTTCAAACTGGATCTGTAAATCACTGTTTTTCTTGTGTTTGCTCTCTTTCGGTTCCTCAAAAGCAAGTTCTACGGAAAGGTCAAGTCCACAGCGTTCACACACCACTTTCTCTAAAAATTCAACGATCTCATGTGATCTGGTCTGTGCAATGATCGTGTTTTCAAGAGTCAGGAGCAGATGGGAATCTCCTGTAAACTCCATTTTGGCGGAGCGCAGCAGATTATATTCCATCAGACTGTAATTTTTTAATTCCTCTAAAATACTGTCCTTATACAGATCCATCAGTTTTTCTGCAGTATACTGCTCTGACAACTGGTATTTTTCAATGACTTTAACGTCCATATGCCGGTTTTTAAAAATCTGATCATGTATGTTTTTTTCCAGCTGATAGATATTCTTTTTATGGATAAGACGTGTTCCATTTAAATAGATACGGATATGATCTTTCTCATGATTCATTCCGACCTTGGTAACTTCCGTCTCTGATAACAGTTTTTTCATATCTCCATTCACTTCCAGTGTCGGAAATACATCAAAAAACATTTTTGTCATGTTTTACCCAACTCCAACTTACTTAATTGTTGCTTGTTCACACATTCCGTGTGACCAGTAACACCTAATTTTCATTCCAGTGCAGCAGTTCATAGCGAAGGCTCTCTAACAGTTCGGATTCCGGCACTTTCTTGTAGACCTCTCCATGTTTGATGATCAGTCCTTCCCCGATACCTCCGGCAATTCCGATATCCGCCTCTTTTGCCTCACCCGGTCCGTTGACCACACAGCCCATAACGGCAACTTTGATGTCTAACGGGATATCGGCAACCATATTTTCGACCTGGTTTGCAAGTCCGATCAGATCGATCCTGGTTCTTCCACAGGTCGGACAGGATACGACCTCAATACCACCCTTGCGCAGTCCTAATGTCTTTAAGATCAGCTTTGCGGATTTGATTTCCTCTAACGGATCTCCGGTCAGTGAAACACGGATCGTATCACCGATGCCCTGATGTAAAATCAGTCCAAGTCCGATTGCGGATTTGATATTTCCACTGATGATCGTTCCGGCTTCGGTGATGCCTACATGCAGCGGGTGATCAGTTTTTTCTGCGATCAGCTCATGTGCTTTCACACACATCATAACGTCCGAGGATTTGATGCTGATAACAAGGTTATCGTATCCCATATCCTCAATCATTTTTACTTTATCCAGCGCACTCTCAACGATTCCTTCTGCCGTCACGCCATGGTATTTTTCTACCAGATCTTTTTCTAAAGAACCACTGTTGACACCGACACGAATCGGGATCTGCCGCTCTTTTGCCACATCCACGACCGCCTGTACGCGCTCTCTGCTTCCGATGTTTCCCGGATTGATACGGATCTTATCTGCACCGTGCTCGATTGCTGCGATCGCCAGACGGTAATCAAAATGAATATCTGCCACGACCGGGATCTCCACCTGTTTTTTGATCTCTGTCAATGCTTCGGCAGCTTCCATTGTCGGCACTGCACATCTTATAATATCACAGCCTGCTGCCGCAAGTTTATTGATTTGTGCCACTGTCGCAGCGATGTCCTCTGTCTTTGTATTTGTCATTGACTGAATCAGGATCGGATTACCGCCCCCGATCACTTTCGAACCGATTTTTACTGTTTTTGTTTTCACTGTACTTTCACCTCTACATGAAAATTTTTCGAATATCGTTAAACATTACAACCACCATCAAAAGCATTAAAAGCATAAGTCCTATAAAATGCACCATGCCCTCTTTGTCCGGATCAACCTTTTTCCCCCGGATCGCCTCAACGATCAGAAACACCAGTCGTCCACCGTCCAATGCCGGAAGCGGCAGCAGGTTCATAACACCAAGGTTTGCCGAGATCAGAATACAGATATAGAGCATCTGTAAAAATGCCGCATAATAACCGTAGGAAACACTCTCCTCATAGCTGTCACCGATCGCATCGACAAGCCCGACCGGACCACTCATATCATTTAAGGTAACACCGCCTGTGGCAAGCATTTTTAAGCTTCCAAACGTCGTATCGATCCAGTATTTTACCTCATATCCACTGTACAGAAGATTCTTAAACACATTTCCTTTCTCCACTTCACCGCCGACAAAACCATAGCGGTATCTGCCAAGTTCTTCATCATACAGCGGTGTCAGCTCTGCCGTATATCTTTTTCCGTCACGCTCATAAGTCACTTCCACGGTCTCCCCCGCATGGAACATGGCGTAAGAACTGACTTCCCGGTAAAAATGAATATGTTTTCCGTTCATTTTTACAATGACATCCCCCGCCTGCATACCTGCCTGTTCCGCTGCAAAGCCCTCGCTGACCTCTGTGATCTTAGGGACATCATATCCATTGCAGGAAAGAAGGATAAAAGAAAAGACAAATGCCATGATAAAGTTAAACACCGGTCCGGCGGCAACCACACTGATCCTTGCCCAGACAGACTTTTTGCCAAATGCCCGGTCATCTGTACTCTCGCCGTCTTCTCCCTCCATCATACAGGCACCTCCAAACGGAAGCAGTTTTAAGGAATATTTCGTTTCTCCCTTCGTCACGCCAAAAATCGTCGGTCCAAGTCCGAGACAGAACTCATTGACACGGATCCCATTTGCCTTTGCCAGTGAAAAATGTCCAAGTTCATGAAATATAATAATGATACTGAAGATCAATAATGCGATAATAATTTTCATCCGTTTTTAATTCCTTTCCATTCTGCCTCTAAGCCCATTTCTGCCCGATATATTCGTATACTGCCTGCTCTGTTTCTAATACCTGATCTAAAGTCGGATCGCTGATATATGCCACATGCTCCATGCAGTCCTCAATGATCTCCGTGATCTGCGGATAGCTGATCCTACGGTCTAAAAACATTGCCACTGCACGCTCGTTCGCCGCATTAAATACGGTTGGCTGACTGCCACCCTTTCTCATTGCATCGTATGCTAACGCCAGTCCCCGGAAGGTCTTTGTATCCGGCCGTTCAAACGTCAGACTTCCCAGTTCAAAAAGATCCAGTCTCTTTCCTGACATTTTTCTGCGCTCCGGATAATAGAGTGCATACTGGATCGGCAGACGCATATCCGGTGTTCCAAGCTGGGCAATCACTGCTCCATCCTCATACTGCACCGCAGAATGGATCACACTCTGCGGATGAACGACCACTTCGATCTGATCTAATTCCACACCAAAAAGCCATTTTGCCTCCATGACCTCAAGTCCCTTGTTGACCAGTGTCGAGGAATCAATTGTTATTTTTCTTCCCATCGACCAGTTCGGATGTTTTAAGGCGTCCTCCACTTTCATCTCTGCAAGATCCTCCGCGTTTTTTCCACGAAATGGTCCGCCGGATGCCGTCAGAAGGATTTTTTCAATACGGTTGCTCTCATTGCCCTGCAGTGACTGGAAAATCGCGCTGTGTTCACTGTCCACCGGAAGGATCGGCACATGATATTCTTTTGCCAGCGGAATGATGATGTGTCCTGCCGTCACTAGTGTCTCTTTATTTGCAAGTGCAATTTTTTTGCCAGCCTTGATTGCTGCAACTGTCGGACGGATCCCCATCATGCCAACGATCGCGGTAACTAAGATCTCACTCTCCGGATGAACTGCGACTTCAATCAGTCCTTCCATCTTTGAAACCACTTTTGTGTCCGTATCCGCAATTTTAATCTTTAATGCTTCTGCGGCTTCCTCTTTGAAAACACATACCAGTTTCGGGGAAAACTCCCTGATCTGCTGCTCTAATAATGTAATATTACTTCCTGCCGCAAGTGCAACGACCTCGATATCTTTCTGTTCTCTTACGATATCAAGTGTCTGTGTTCCGATTGAACCTGTCGAGCCTAAGATTGCTATTTTTTTCATACAAATCCTCTTTTCTAAGCAACTTGTTGCGAAGAGGCGACGAGAATCTCAAATTCTC
>ULYB01073356.1_pt1 | contig 14648 bp, 10 predicted proteins | sample 1961761 | NCBI WGS metagenome assembly ULYB01 (sample SAMEA4835852, study PRJEB28245) | human gut metagenome | biome: gut microbiome; material: fecal sample | place: Denmark | collected 2008
ATTCGCACTTATGCTTCCGCAATGATCAGTTCTTTGGTCTCCAGTGCGGTCTTCACCAGTTCGTCGATCTTCTCATCCAGATTGTGTTCATGTCTGCGGATCACCTTCACGTTCGGTTTCGTCACGGGATGTTTTGCCACGAAGATGGTACAACAATCTTCATAGGGCAGAATGGAAGTCTCATAAGTCCCGATCTTCTCGGATACTTCTACGATCTCCTGCTTGTCAAATCCGATCAGCGGACGGTAGACCGGCAGCTCACATACTTCATTGGTAGCGATCAGGGAATTCATGGTCTGGGATGCCACCTGTCCGATGCTCTCACCGGTGATCAGGCCCAGGCACTCAGTCTCTTTCGCGATCTGTTCCGCAATCCGCATCATATAACGGCGCATGATAATGGTCAGTTCCTCATGAGGACATTTCTCATAAATATATAACTGAATATCGGTAAAATTGATCACATGCAGATAGATCGGTCCGGTGTAACGGGCAACGATCTTCGCCAGATCCACTACTTTCTGCTTCGCACGCTCACTGGTGTAAGGCGGTGCATGGAAATATACCGCATCGATCTTGACGCCTCTCTTGGCGATCATATAACCTGCCACGGGAGAATCAATACCACCGGAGAGAAGCAGCATTCCCTTGCCACCGGTACCTACGGGCATTCCTCCGGGACCGGGCAGGATCACGGAGTAGATATAGATTTCTTCACGGATCTCAATGTTCAGCATAATATCGGGATGATGTACATCCACCTTCATATTGGGATAAGCCTTCAGGATAGCTTCTCCCATATCCATGTTGATGGTCATGGAATCCTTGGGGTAATTTTTCCGGGCACGTCTCGCTGCCACCTTGAACGTCTGATTGCAATCGGGATATACTTTTGCAATGTAGTCAATCACGGTCTCACACAGCTTCTCAAAGCCCTCATCCTGTACGTGCACTACCGGGCAGATTCCGGAGATTCCGAAGACTCTTTGTAAGTGTGCCACAACTTCATCGTAGTCAAATTCTGACTCTGCATCTACGAAGATACGGCCCTGTGTCTTGTGCACCAGGAATTCTCCCTCACACTTTTTCAGTGCATACTTAATCTGGCGTACCAGAGCATCTTCGAACAGGTAACGGTTCTTTCCCTTAATGCCGATCTCGGCATATTTTATCAAAAATGATGTAAACACGTTCGTTTCCTTTCTGAGTGTTTCTCAAATCGCTTATCTGCGACTGTATCTGCGTAACATAGGTACTATATTGTACAATGCCTGGAGACATACGTCAATCTCTTCTTCCGTGGTAAATACGGAAAAACTGAAACGTATGGTGGAATCCAGCAGGGATTTATCGATGCCGATGGCTTTCAGTGTAGCGGAAGGCTGCGGCTTGTGTGCAGAGCAGGCGCTTCCTGCAGAAACATAGATTCCCTTGTCCTCCAGTGCATGCAGGAGCACTTCACTTCTGACGCCGGCAAAAGATACGCTGACAATGTGTGCCGCCGTTCCCTCACCGTACGGTGCATCCGGCAGAAGTCCGTTGACCGTCACCTGATCCAGTTCTCTTACGCCCTCGATAAATCGTCTCTTGCAGGCGCAGAGTCTGGCATGATCCTCATCAAAATGACTATAGAGCATTTCCGCTGCTTTTGCAAGTCCCGCAATACCGGGCACATTCTCGGTACCGGAGCGGAGGTTCTGCTGCTGTCCGCCACCGAATACGATGGGCTGGATCTTCACCCGTTCCCCTACATACAGCAGTCCGACGCCCTTCGGTCCGTGGATCTTGTGTCCACTGACGGACAGCAGATCAATGTGCATCTTCTTGGGATAGATCCGGGATTTTCCGAATCCCTGTACCGCATCCACATGGAACAGCGTATCCGGGTTCATCTGTTTGATCAGAGCTCCGGCTTCCTCAATGGGCTGCAGGGCTCCGATCTCGTTATTCGTGTGCATGATAGATACCAGAATGGTCTCCGGTGTCATGGCTCTGCGTAAGTCTTCCAGCCGGATACGTCCGCAGGGATCCACCGGCAGATAAGTGACACGATACCCCTGGGTCTCCAGATAACGCATGGTCTGCAGGATAGCGGGATGTTCGATCTGCGTCGTGATCAGATGATTGCCTCTGCGGCAATTCGCCAGGGCGCAGCCGATCAGTGCCATATTATCGGATTCCGTTCCCCCGGAAGTAAATAAAAGCTCTCTCTCCTCCACCTTCAGAATCCTTGCCAGAGTCTCCTTGGCATAGCGGAGGTATTTCTCTGCCTCCACTCCCTTCATATGCAGGCTGGAGGGATTACCGTAATCTTCACACATGATCTTCGTCATCAACTCTGCCACTTCCGGGAATGTCCTTGTGGTAGCGGAATTGTCCATATAGACTTCCATTCTCTTCTTCTCCTTGCTATCTATCTCTTCAGTAACTATTCAGCGCCCTATTCGCCAAATCGACTCTTCCGGGCTTTCCTTTTGCTCTGAATAATTACTATATTCTTCTTATGATTAAAATATGCCGCAGGCAGGCGATCCGTGCCGTCCGCTGTCTAATTTTCCAACTGATACATCAGCCATGCGATAGTCGTAAATCCCGCCGTCTCCGTCCGCAGGATCCGTTTTCCCAAAGTGATCGGTTGAATTCCCGCCTCCGTGGCAAGCCTTATCTCCTCCGGATCAAATCCGCCCTCCGGGCCGATGAAAATAGCGATCTGCTGTCCGGGTCTTGCGCTTTCGATGAGCTGTTTCGTCTGTGGCATTCCTTCCGCCAGCTCGTAAGGTACCAGTTTCAGATCCATTTCAGAAGCCGTTTTCACCGCCTGCACATAACTCATAACCGGTGCCACCGTGGGGATCACGCCACGCTTACTCTGCTTGGCTGCTGCCTCCGCAATTCCCTGCCAGCGTTTGATTTTTGCATCCGCTTTTTTCTCATCCAGCTTGACCACGCAGCGCTTCATGGACACCGGGATCACCTGAAAGGCTCCCAGTTCCACGGCCTTCTGGATGATGAGCTCCATCTTGTCCGCCTTGGGCAGTCCCTGGAACAGGTAGATCTTCGCCGGAAGCTCTACTCCGTCTTCCTTGATAAAACGAAGCTCCAGACGGACACAGTCCTCTTCCAGTGCAAGGATCCCACAGCGATATTCCTTCCCGTCGATTCCATTGCTGACAGCCACTTCTTCGCCGGGGCGCATCCGCAGTACATTTTTGATATGATTCACATCGGTTCCCCGGATGATAACGCTCTTCGCTGCCACGTCGATCTGTTCCGGTTCTACAAAAAACTGATACATAGAAACTCCTATTTTAAGCACTTAATTCTTTCTTGCGGTAACGCTGACCCATTCTCCCTGGTAGGTCACTTCCAGTACTTCCAATCCAGCGGCCTTCACAGCCTCCACCACGGTCTGCTCCTTGTCGTCAATGATGCCAGAGGTGATGTAGATACCGCCCTTCTTCAGATGATGTACGATGACAGGAGTCAACGGTACCAGTACATCTGCCAGAATATTGGCCACCACGATATCATAACACTCATAGCCTACCTTGTCCTGCACTTCTTTGTCTGTAATGATATTGCCGATCATCATGTCAAACTGTGCCGGATCGATTCCATTCACTTCGCAGTTCTGTGCCACAGCTTCCACAGCACAGATATCCAGATCGGTTCCCACGGCATGTTTTGCCCCGAACATGAGGGATAAAATTGCCAGAATACCGCTGCCGGTGCCGACATCCAAAAGCTCTGTATCAGGAGTGATGAACTTACGCAGCTGGCGGATACACAGCTGTGTGGTCTCATGCATACCGGTGCCAAATGCCGTACCGGGATCGATATGAAGCACCATCTTGTCAGTATCTTCCGGTTTGATATTTTCCCAGGAAGGGATCACCAGGATATCATCGATATAGAACTGGTGGAAATACTGTTTCCAGTTGTTGATCCAGTCAATGTCCTCCGTCTCATCTACCACAACAGATGCCTCGCCGATATCCATAAACTGGCGTAAGTCTTCCAGTTCCCGCTTTACATCCGCAAGTACAGCTTCGGTCGTGGTCTTCTCCCCGGCCACTTCCAGACTGCCGTCCTCTTTTTCCTCTACAAAAAAACTTAAATAGGCAATGCCGTCATCCTCCGGTCCGTCCGGCAGGATATCTACAAACATCTGCTCCTTCTCCATGGCGGTCAGGGGCACCTTGTCTTCGATCTGTGCCCCTTCCAGCCCGAGATCGTACAGGGTGCTGATAATAATATCTTCCGCTTCCGTTACCGTCTTTATTCTGAATTTAACCCACTTCATTGTTCTTTTTTTCCTTTCTTTTCCATTGTTCCAACACAGCATATATCATTGCAGCCACTATTGCAATAAAACTGTCGATTTCCAATACGCTGACCGCATCCAGCTTCTCTCTCCAGGTGTATCGGTTCAATGCCTGTCCGTCCACAGTTGCTTCATGTACCACCAGTTGCTGATTTTCCGGTACATGCGCCTTTTCCGTAGTAGTATATACTACCTGCGGCAGATTCTCGGAAATACTTTGATTCACGATCCGGTATTCATACAGGGCACCTTTTTTCAATCGGGTCTCAATGACCGCCGGGAAAAAAGTCACCGGTTCCATGGCATCATAAGGAATCACACCTTCATATATCTTCTGATCCTCTTTCCATATCTCCAGACCCAGAAGTCCGTTCCGTTCTTCCTCCTGATTATAGTTCACCGCGATTTCCAGTGTTTTCAGAAAATCTGTCTCCGCAACAAAATACTGCGAAGCATATTCTCCCACCTGCAGGGGCTCTGTATATCCATAATCCTCACTTAAGGAACTGTCCTTTTTATCTTCACGGATTCCTCCATACGGCCATACAAACAGCATGGAAAGTATCGCTGCCAGCAGGACTCCTCTTTCCACCCATTTAATCATTTCCCGTTTCCTCCGTTATGTTCACCTTTAAAATATCAAAATCCGTATTTCCATCCATATACTGAAATCCATAATGTCCCATATTTTCATAGGTTACGGTATATTTATCCGATTCCTCCAGCAGATGTCCGAAACACTGGAAATACCAGACTCTTTTCCCCACCAGTTCTTCCAGATCCGGCACCTCTTCCATGGTATAAAAGATCTGGTCCGGCATATAGCATCCGAATAGCTGTCCGAAGCGGGAATCCGTATCGTAGACGACCACATCTCCCGGCTCCATATTCTCCGCTATAAATGCCTTCGTCTCTTCCAGATATGAGATTGTACCATATTCTTCATGATAAGAGATTCCGTAGGCCGACACTCCCATCCACACAGTGAAGGACAGACAGGCGATCCATTCCTGTAAATTGATCCTGGATAAAATGATAGCCATTCCCAGCCAGAACAATCCCATGCTATGCATAACATGGCGGTAGGTAAAAAAGTGGGACGCGTGTAATGCCAGCAGCGCCGCCATCAAATAGCTTACTGGGAAAATACAGGTACACAGAACCGCAAAAACACCGTTTCTTCTCCCCAGCCGCTTCCAAAAGAGGATCGCGCAGACCAGTGTCAGTACAAAAAGAAGTTCTCCCATTTTGGTCGCATACTTCACTCCGGTTCCGAAAATGAAATCAAAAAATTCGTAAATACCGAATTTGGACCGGTTCGTCGGGTTTCCATCAGAAACCAGCAGATGAAAGAAATCGGATTTTATCAGCCATGCCACAAAAAGCAATACAACGGAACCACCACAGACAAACGGCTTCCAGATCTGTTTTCTGTCCTGCTGCCAAATCACCGCCACCAGATACAGGTAGATAAACAGGTAACTGAACGCGGTAAAGTAATGACTGAAAATACCGCAGAAGGTCGTCAGAAACAATATCGTCCACAGGGCCTTACTGTTCAGCCGCTCCCGCAGGAAATAAGCGGTCAGTCCGCAGACGGTAACTCCAAACACCGTCCAGGAATACATTCTGTTGTTCACACTGATCTTCATCATTGCAGGTGTCAGGCTTACCATGATCATATAAAGGGCTGCTGTCTTCGCTCCCCACTGCCTGCGGATCACAACAGGCCCCAGCAGCATGGACAATACCGTTCCCAGCAATGCAAACATTTTGTAGGCAATAATGCCGTCTCCTACCAGAAACGACCACAGCCGCAATCCCATATACCATACCGGCACATCCGTATCATGGGCCGCCAGTACCACGCGAATGATTCCCATCATCGTATTGTCATGGGCGGTGCGATAACTGTATGCTTCATCATAGTCGATCCCCTCACTGAGACACAGGGAGAACAATACCGCCGTGCACAGAATGAGGATCAGCCATAAGCCAATGGTTGTAATTTTATGTTTCTTTTCCGAAGTCATTTTTTTCATCTTCATCAGATCATTAATCCTGTCTTCTCTTTACTCTTCTCTATCATATGATTCAGCTTGCGGAACGGCGGCTCCAGTGCCAGTCCCAGCAGCAATGCTACGATCAGGAACAGTGTCATTTTTCCTACATTGATCCAATAATCCACGCCGTACATTCCTGCAATACATTCTTTAAACGCTTTCATGCCAAACTGGAACGGCAGGAAAGGATAGATCCACTGGAATACCTGCGGAAGAGCCTCGATAGGGAACGTTCCGCCGCTTCCCGCCACCTGGATGACCATGACTACAATAGCCAGTGCCTCACCCACGTTTCCAAAAGCGAAAGTCACAGAATACATAAAGCAGCTGAATGCCGCACTGGCCACGGCTGCCGCCAGCCAGTATAAAAACCTGTGCTGACACTGTATCTCAATATAATAAAGGTTCCCAAGAACAATAAGCAGTGTCTGTGCCTGTCCGATCAGGAAAAACAGCAGATATCTGCCAAAATATCTCTCATGCGCCTTATAATGATCCCCCGGTTCAATGGGTTTCACACCCACGTGAATAATAGCCACCAGGAACAGCGCTCCCACCCAGATTGCCAGGATCGTATAGAACGGCGATGCCGCAGAGCCGTAATGATCCACCGGATAAACAGGTACCGTCTCCAGTCTGACCGGAGAAGATACGAAGTCTGCCACCGCCGTCGGATCGGCAGCCATAGCGCTTAAAATATCCTCATAGGTCTCCGCACCGGTGATCCGTTTTATATTATCTGCTATTTTGCTGACCTTGTCCAGCAGTTCCTGTGCGATCACCAGGGAATCCTGCAGGCTGACATTACCTTCCTGCAAAGTCTGCTGATACTCTTTCAGAATATCGGAAATTTCATCCATATTCACATCCGTACCGTTCATCATCGCTGCGGCATTCAGGAAAGCCTGCTGCATGGATTTGCCGGTAGCCCGGAAAGAAGGTCTGACATTGTTATTGTAATCACTCATCAGATTATTCAGCTGTTTGTTGCAGATCTGAATCTGTTCCCGGATCTGTGCCCGCAGAGTATTGATATCATGATCCACATCTCCCTTGCTGTCTTGCAGCTGTTTCAGATCCGCTTCGATCGTTTTCAGAGACTGGTTGATCTCCTGAATCTGAGCATCCTGTCCGGTGATCAGGCTTCCCAGCACATCCATATTGGCCTGCATGCCCTGTACCAGTCCGATGGCCGTGCCCAATCCGGTGTCCGTGGTGCTTCCCACATTGTTGCTGCCCATCTGCTCCAGCAATCCATCAGAAAAGACCGACAGATACTGCAACGCTTCCGTGACCATGTCCATACTGCTGCTCACCATATCTCCCATAACGTCAACCGCATCGACGCTGGAATTGATCATGGTCTGCATACCGATCATGGTATTTCGTCCATTCTCCAGCATATTATCCATATCCGGAAGCATATTCTGGCTGGTCTCCATGATCATCTCCGCGGAGGTCATAATACTCTGGAAGGACTGTAACATAACCACATAATCCTGCAACTGTGCCTGCATGGTATCCAGAGATTCTTCCACACTGGTCTGCCCGCCGGCATTCACCATCGAAAGGGCATTTCCCGCTTTCATCACCGCTTCTGCCACAGTACTGATAAAGGTGGCATTTACCTGTTCCTGCACAGCATTTTTCGCTTTGCCCGTGATTTTGGGGGCAATACCGTTCTTTTTCTCATTTTCATAGTAGTAAATGGTGGGATGATCCACTTCACCATCGATAAATCCCAGCATTTCCTGAGTAAAAGTCTCCGGAATAATCAATGCCGCATAGTAATCACTGTTCTTCACGCCTTCCAGTGCTTCCTCCGTGGTCTCCGGGAACACCCAGCCGATAGTGGTATTGGCTCCCAGAGCCTCCAGCACACTGTCTCCCACGTTCAGAGACAGCCCCATGATCTCCGCCCCGGCATCATCGGAAGCCACGGCTACTTTCAGCTGACTGGTAGCTGCGGGCTCGTAAGGATCCCAGTTGGAGAAAATGTTGAACCAGGCATACAGTGCCGGGAGGATGCTGAGTCCCATGATAATAACGACCGCCACCACATTATTGCTGATCCGACGGATGTCGGTGGTAAATATTTTCCAGATATTATGCATACTATTCACCATCCTCCCAGTCTTCGGTCTCGTCTTCGTTTTCCTCTTCGGTTTCGTCTTCCGGATTCTCTTCAGTTTCATCTTCCGGATCCTCTTCGGTCCCGGTCTCGGCCGGGGAATTCAGGCCTTCACCAATCAGTTTCCGGGTCTCCCGGATGATCTGCGCCGCCCGGTCAAAGTCTGTCGGAGTCACCGCTTTGAGATCGCCTTCTTCTCCTTTGAGCTCCATGATCTTCTCCTGCAGATTATAATCCATATATTCCACAACGATCAGATAGATTGACAGGGCAAACAGCGACACGATCCACAGGATCAGGAAGATGACCTTGTTGCTGCCAGTCAGGAACAACAGTGCCAGAAAAAACAAGGGGACGATCCAGATACATTTCAGACCGATCTTTATTCTTTTTCTATTCTTCTCATGAAGGGCCTGCTCGTAATCCAGAACCTTCTGAAAAATTTCTTCGTAATTTCTCTCCATGATTTTACCTTTCTGCCTGTTCGGAACTTCATTCACAAACCCACTCCTGCGGAGTTTTCGTTTTCATGGTTCTGAACAGGTGTCACATTAACTCAGTGTCTTCCATACGCTCTTCCACAAAATGGTTCAGTTTTACGAACGGGATCCGGATCACCAGGCCGATCAACAGTCCCTCGATCATAAACAGGCTCAATTTTGCCAGTGCTTCCATATAGGCAGTACCGTACATACCCGCCAGTGCCTCACGCATGGCCCGGATGGCATAGGGGAAAGGAAAGAAAATATAAATCTTCTGGTAGGTGTCCGGTAGCAGTTCGATCGGGAAGGTACCGCTGGAACCAGCGATCTGCAATACCATAACAATAACGCAGACGGCCTTGCCCACATCTCCGAATGCCAGTGTCAGAGAATAGATCAACAGGGAAAATGCCGTAGCCGTAAAGCTTGCCGCCAGGAAAAACAGCCCCGGTTCCACAATGTTTACTTTTAACAGCCACAGATCTCCGGCCACAATGATGGCTGCCTGAATCTGTGCCAATAAGAAGAACAGCAAATATCTGCCGAAATACAATTGATAGCTCTGTACATTTTCAAGCCCTTTCGGAGAGGCTTTTACTTTCACCAGTGCCACCAGGATCGTAGAACCTACCCAGATCGCCAGTGTGGAATAGAACGGTGTCATGGCAGAACCATACGTAGCCACCGGATACATGGCTATGGTCTCCATGGTTACGGGAGATGCAAAATATGCCCCCAGACTATCCGGATCTCCTCCAAGGAAACGCACCAGAATATCCATCATTTCCTCTTCGGATGCACCGTCCAGCTTCTCTGTCAGATCTGTAAGTTTGGCGCTGATATTATCTACCACATCTTTGATCTGTCCCAGACTCTCACTGGTTCCGGACACAGTGTCACCGACACCTTCCATGACAACTCCGACATTTTTCACCGTATTGCTCAGGGTATTTACCAGATTGGTCACCTGATTCAGAGAATCTGACATATTTGTCAGAACCTTCTGCATCTGGGGCACCAGATTATTCTTATAGATTCCCTGCATATTACTTACAGAAGTCTCGCAGCTGTCAATGGCGCTCCTTAAATTATTCATGGCATTGTTGACATTGACCTTTGCATTCTCCGCAGCCTTGTCGTCCGTGGATTCCAGAACGCTGCCCACTACGGTATTCATCAGATCCAGTTCCTTCTGCATGGCTTTCAATGCTTCCATAGCCGCATCAGTTGCCGCTGCGTTGATATTGCTGCCGGTGCCGCCGTTCGCAGCATTACCGTCAGAGACGCTTTCCAGCTTTTGTTGGATCAGTGCCGCCAGCAGTGTATTTACTTGTCCGTTCAGCGTATTGGTATCTCTTGCCACCCGGTTCAGATCTCTCGTCATCTGGGCGGTATCCTCCGCCAGTTTGCTTTCATCCAGAGCCTTTTTGATACTTTCCAGAGAGTTATTGATATTGCTCATGGAAGTATCGATGTTGTTGCTGAAATTGCCCAGGGTGTCTCTGGTAGAAGACAGATCCTGACTGCTCTGGTTCAGACTGGCTGTGGTGCTGTCCAGTTTCTTCTGCATCGCGGGAATCTCATAGTTGACATGGGTGATGGCAGACTCCAGCCGCACATTGCCTGCCTGAAAGGAGTCGATCATGGCACTGTATTCCTTCAGATTGTCATTCAGTTCCTCCAGTTTGGAACAGAATTCCTCTACATAACTGTCCCCCTGTACCTGATCCGACACCGTATTGCCCTCTTCAAATACCGTGGTAGCCGCCACCTTGATAAAGGTCTCATTGATGGTATTCTGCAGAGTTCCTGCCACCGTATCCGTGATTTTGGTGGCAATGGCATTGCTCTTCTGATTCTGATAATAGATCAGCGCCGGATTCTCAAAATCATCCGAAAATACATTGTACATACTATAAGTAAATTTATCGGTAATGACGACGGCTGCATAATATTTTCCGGCTTCCACGCCCTCTTTTGCTTCTTCCTCGGTATCCAGAAAGATCCATTTTACACTGGTGTTGGAATGCAGGCTTTCCAGTACGGATTCTCCCATATTTACCACCGATCCGTCTTTCAGCGTATAGTCCTGATCCAGGGATACTACCGCCACAGGAATTCCTCCGGTATTGGCATAGGGATCCCAGTTGGCAAATATATTAAACCACGCATACAGCGACGGTATCACGCACAACCCGATAATAATAACCAGCGCAAAAGGCTGCTTCACCAGTTTTTTCAGATCTCCGGTAAAAATCTTCCAAATATTTTTCATATAGCTTCTAGCAACTCCTCATCCGTATCCATTTGATTGGTTTTGGTCTTTTCTCCCCGGGCCGCCGCTTCACACAATCCCAGTATCAGGAAGAAAAGCGGCGCATTCAGCACCTGCTGAAAGCTGATCAGGGAATGTATCCCGTAGGTAAGCAGTAACAATACTGCGAGAAAATTCTTCCTGTATGTCTGCAGCGCCGTGATAAAAACAGCTGCATAGGCAGCCACACCCAGCAGTCCCATATTGACCAGTGTGGTGAGCCACTCATTATGTGCATTGGTAAAAACAGAACCTTCAAAATATCCTTTATCAAAAAGCACCGTGCCTCCCGGCAACAGTTCTCCCAGATACGATGCAAAACAATCCGGGCCTGCTCCCAACAGCTTCTGATGCAGATTTCCTTTCCGGAAACCCATCCATGCCATCTGCCACAATCTTCCCCGGCGATTGCCCCATTCCGCAAAATCGATTACCAACAACCGATGCAGATACCATGCCAGCACTACCGCTATTCCTGCCAGTGCACAACACAATACTCCCTCTTGCAATATTTTTTTCTTATTCTCCGGAATCCTGCGACAGGCTCCCCAAAGCAGCAGACACCCTGCTGCAACCGGAATCCATCCCTGCCAGGCTGCCAGTTTTTTGGCGATGCCATCCTGCAGGAGAATGTCAAACGTTCCCAGATATAACATCCATTTACCCCAACGGCACATTCCCAGCGCCACCGCTGCAAGAAAAAGGAAATATACTTCCCAATGTCCGGTTTGCTTCCGGTCGAGCCAAAAGCACAACCCCATGACTGTGCATGCCACGATCACACCGCTGTCACTTCCCTGTAAAAGCAGAAGCATCATGGCCAACATATTGCACGTTCCTGCCAGCAGTGTGGGACCTTTTTTCCCTGCTTCCACTGCCCGGTGAAACAGCGTCATGGAAAAGGGAAACATCACACTGTAATACCCGCTGAGCCAGTTGCTGTTCCCCAGCGTGGTCAACATATGGGTAAATTCCCAGTCCCCCACAACGTAACCCTTGAGAAGTCCCAGAGGATCATAGCCCAGCTTCTGCAAGAGACCGATCAGGGTGACCGCCACAAAAGCCGCCTCTCCTAACCATATCGCCGTTTTACAACTACCTCCGTACTTCGCCGTCAGTAAAAAACCTCCGATCATCAAACAGATCGTGACAGCTCCCATGTACCATTCCCGCTCTCCGTTCCACGCGATACTGCCATAGGGGCTGCAGATTGCAGAGAGTAACGCACAGATTCCGTACAGGCAGACCGCCGTCGTTACCGCATGTGTTCTGCATTTATCGACCGATTTTTTCACTACTTCAGCCAGAGATCTGGCAAAAATCCGATGTTCCCCTGTCCACCGGCTGCTTACAGCAAAGACACACATTGCCAGCAATGCGATCCCCTGGCAAAGCAGTGAAACATTGCGATACAGGTAATATTTGGTATCACCCAGTTTATAATATCCATTCCAGGGAATATAATAAAGAGGCAGCACTGCCAGAATAACGATCAGATAACTCTGACATACAATTTTCAGAAATTCCTCTTTCCGGTTCTCCATCCTGCAGGCTCCTTCGTGTCACAGACAGCATAACTACTTGAATTGTAAGCGTTTCTGCCCATTCTGTCAAACCGTTCACCCTGCCTTTTGACAAAAAAACCAAACTGTATTCTATATCATTGGCCTTCAAAGATACCTTTCACTTTTTCCCAACAAACCAGTAGCCCCGGCTGGGTGTAAGAATAAGCAGTACCGCTACGCTCTGCGATAGAGTGCGAGCGTGCCGCGTTTCTTACCCCAGCCGAGGCTACGGGGAATTTTATTTATTAACTTTTACTTCCAAAACTTTTTCTTCTTGCCGTCCCTGGAGTCATTCTCCTTGGACTCTCCCTCTCCGCTTTCCGTTGCTTTCTTCACAGCATTCAGGGAATCTCCGGTCAGTACATCGAACTGCTTTAGCAGTTCCTTTGCTTCCGGTTTCAACTTGTCGGGAGTCTGAACCACCAGTGTTACATAATGGTCACCGCGGACATCCTTATTTCTCCAGGAAGGAACACCCTTGCCGCGCAGACGGATCTTGGTGTCGGTCTGGGTTCCGGCCTTTACATCATATACCACCTTGCCGTCTACCGTATCGATCAGCACTTCGCCGCCCAATGCCGCTACTGCAAAAGAAATAGGTACGGTAGAGAAAATATCGAAATCCTGTCTCTGGAAGATAGGATGACGACCTACGATCACTTCTACCAGCACATCGCCTCTGGGGCCACCGTTGACACCTGGCTCACCCAGTCCCGGCATACGGGTAGACTGTCCGTTGTCGATACCTGCGGGAATATCCACCGCATAACGTTTCTTCATAGGAATATATCCGGTACCACGGCAATCCGGGCATTTGTCCTTGATCACCTTACCGGTACCCTGACAGTCGGGACAGGTCTGTACATTACGCACAGTACCGAAGAAAGACTGCTGGGTAAATACCACCTGACCCTTACCACCACACTTGGTACAGGTCTCAGGGCTGGTTCCGGGCTTCGCACCGGAGCCGTTACAGGTCTTACAGGTTTCCTTTACCGTAAGATCGATCTCTTTCTTGCAGCCGAAAACTGCCTCTTCAAAAGTGATATGAACACTGGTACGGATGTTGGCACCTTTCATGGGGCCGTTATTTCTGGCACCTCTGCTTCTGCCGCCGCCAAAGATATCTCCGAAAATATCTCCGAAAATGTCTCCAAAATCAGCTCCATTGAAATCGAAACCACCGGCACCTCCTGCGCCACCGTCAAATGCCGCATGGCCATACTGATCATACTGACGTCTCTTCTCGGGATCACTCAGCACGGCATAAGCCTCGGAAGCTTCTTTAAATTTCTGTTCTGCCTCCTTGTCTCCGGGGTTCATGTCGGGATGGTATTTTTTCGCCAGTACCCGGTATGCTTTTTTGATTGCAGCATCATCTGCATTCTTATCTACACCGAGGACCTCGTAATAGTCTCTCTTCTGCTCTGCCATTTTTGCACCTCTGTCATTTAAATCTAAAAACGGTTATGCACAGGGCACGCTTTCGCATACCCTGTGCCACCTGTTATTCGCAATCACTGTTACACAGCATTTACTGTTATACCACGATTTGCGTTATTTGTGAAGTTTAATTATACTTCTCTGAAATCTCCGTCGATCACATCATCGTCTGCGTTAGATCCAGCATTGCTACCGGCCTGTGCATTCATGTCAGGGCCTGCTGCACCCTGTGCACCCTGCTGTGCCTGAGCAGCCTGCTCATACATCTTGGTGAATACAGACTGAGCACTCTGGGTCAGTTTCTCTTTTGCAGCCTTCAGCTCATC
>ULYB01028183.1_pt1 | contig 14524 bp, 7 predicted proteins | sample 1961761 | NCBI WGS metagenome assembly ULYB01 (sample SAMEA4835852, study PRJEB28245) | human gut metagenome | biome: gut microbiome; material: fecal sample | place: Denmark | collected 2008
GTTTCTGAGCATTAAAAACAAACTGTCAAGCAAAATCACGCCTCCAAAGTAAAAACAGTATATGTCGAAAAAAGGGGGAAAGTGCAAGTCCGCCCGTTGCGGCAAGTTTTTTGCCGCAACGGGCGGACGGTTATATTTGCTTCGCAAATGATATTTTGGCTTTTGCCAAAGTTATATTTTGACTTCGTCAAAGTGATATTTCGGCTGACGCCGAAGTTATGGTAAATCCTCAACTTGCCCGTAGGGCAAATATCACTGTCGAAGACAATATAATTGCGTAAGCAATATCACGCCAACGGCATATCACTGTCGAAGACAATTTCCCGAAAGGGAAACAAACTCCTTGACATCGCCGGGTTTTTCGGGTATACTCGCTTTGCGAGTTAGCCGGACGGTCGCATCGCAAGATGAGGAAAGTCCGAGCATCACAAGGCAGGGTGCAGGTGAAATACCTGTGAAGGCGACTTCAAGGAAAGTGCAACAGAGATATACCGCACGATTTATCGTGTAAGGATGGAAAGGCGAGGTAAGAGCTCACCGGCGATGCGGCGACGTTTCGCGCTATGTAAACCCCACCCGATGCAAGAGAAAAGGGACAATGGATCGCCTGTCCGTCCCCTCAATCGCTTGAACGCACAGGCAACTGCGCGTCTAGATAGATGACCGTTCAAGACAGAACTCGGCTTACAGACTAATCTCGCATCATAAGGATTGTCGGCGCATGAACCGACAATCTTTTTTTTACGTTTTTATTTTTGAAAATCGGCAACAATCGGGATATGTTGATATTTTTGTTTGCCGCGCTGCTACTTATCGGCATTTTCGGCGCATTGAAAAATTTAAGGAAAAAATATTACAAAGACGTCGCGCTGAATGAAAGAAGTCCCGACTTTGAAAGGAAGATCAGGGAACTTGCAAAAGTGCTTTCGACGCCCGAACCCGCAGGGAAAGGCTTTGACGTCGCGCCCGTGAAATCGCAAATCAAAAAAGGCTACAAAGTCATTTCCAAAAAGGTCAGGGGAAAACGGGAACTGTATTCCTTTGAAAAATGGCTTTACGAAAACAACGCGATTTTTGTCGAAACTTTTATGAAAAACGACTTCGATTTTTCACGTCTTCCGCATAACGGAGAGCCCCGCGCGCTGATTTTTGCACGCGCGTGCGTCGCGCTTACGTACGGGAACGTGACGAAAGAATACTTTGAAAAAGCCTTTGACGCATTCAACGAAATAACGCCTTTCACGTTTTCGGAATGCGAAAGAATGTCCGAAGCGCTTACGGTCGCGTTGCTTGAAAAAATCGCCGCGGTCGAAGAAAAATCGGCGTATCTTCAAAAGATGGAAAGACTGTCTTCGGCATCGGAAAGGATTGTGAAAAAGTACGTAAAGAATAACGTTTTTCTGCATTTTGTCAAAAAAAACAACGAAAAACGCTATCTTAAAATCAAAAAATTGCTTTCCGCAAGCGCGAAAACGTGCGACGATCTGGAAGTCGTGTTCGACGCGTTCGTCGCGGAAAACGATATGCTGACGGAAAACCTTATGAAGAGTTTAATCGCAGTGGAAAGTACGGTTTGCAATCTTTACGAAAGGCTGTCCGTATATGCCGTCGCAAGCCGCGACAAGGTGTTTTCATATTCCGACGAAACCACGAAAAAAGCCTGCCTTGAAAAAATCGGGAAACTTTCGGACGGCATAAACCTCACCGAAAGCGAATATGCCGAAAGGGTGATGGAGTATTCGGGAAACGGGCTTATCGGCGGAGTGTTTTCCGAAGACTTCGGACTATATGAGAGCGTGAAGCAGGATAAAAACGTGTCGATGACCAAAAAGAAAATCGACAAAACGACGTGTTATATCCTTGCGTTTTCGGTTGTCTTTTTGGGGATTTCGGCGGGCGTTTTTTTTGCGGTCGGCAATTTCGTTTTCGGAATACCCGCGGCGATACTTTCGGTTTTTGCGCTCGGTAAAGTCGCGTATCGTCTGACGAACGGGCTGTTTTCGTTGTTTTTGCAAGATACGCCCGTGTTTGCAAGGAATTTTGAAAAAATCCCGAAAGAGTACGCTGTCGACGTTGTCGTGCCGGTGTTCATCGCAAGCGAAAAGGACGTGTCAGCCGCCGTTTCGCACCTGAATCGTCTGTATTTCGCAAACCGCGACGAAAACGCGACGTTCACGCTTTTAATCGACCTTAAAAGAAGCAAGACCGAAACCGACGAAAGCGACGCCGCCGTACTGTCCGCGCTGAACGAAAAACTGCCGCCGTATCTTCGCGCGGCTGTCCGTAAACGGGTGAAACGCGGCGATTGTTTTATGGGGCGCGAAAGAAAAAGGGGAGCGGTTGAGGACTACGCGAACTTTTTGTATAGCGGCTGCGACAATGATTTTTCACGACTTTTCAATTTCGACGGTTTTGAAAAACCGAAATATTTCATTACGCTCGATGCGGACAGCGTGTTGCAGCCCAAAGGCGTGTTGCGCGCCGTGAACGTGTTCTCGCACGAAGAAAACGAAAAGTACGACCTTCTTGCTTTTGACGGGAAAACGAACGCTTTTTCGCTGAAAACGGCGTACGCAAGGCTGTTTCACGGCGGCGACGGGTACGAAATTTATCCCGCGTATTCCAACTTGTTTTATAACCTTACCGGCAATAGTATTTTCACGGGGAAAGGCATTTTCAACCTTGAAAGATACGTTGAAAAGTTGTCGGGCGCATTGCCCGAAAACCGTGTTTTGTCGCATGATATTATCGAGGGCGCGATCCTTAACACCGGGGCTTCGGGCGTTCCCGTGTACGAAGACGCGCCGCTTTGTTTTTCTTCGGACGAAAACCGAAGACTCAGGTGGAAACGCGGCGACGTGCAACTTTTGCCGTTTGTAAATTTTACAAATCCGAAAGAAAATAACAAAAAAATCGACAAATTTTACAAGTTTTTAATGGTTTTCAACGGGATTTCGGTATTATCCGCGCCGTGCTTACTCGCGCTGTTAATATTGTCTCTTCTGTCGGCAAGCCCGACTTTTTTCGCCTTAATAATTGCGGTGTTTTTCATAAACACGATATTCGTCGGGGCGACGGGGTTTTTCGACGTGTTCGTAAATCTTTCTGTTGCGGCGTACGTCAAACGGGTGGCGAAAGAGTTTATAAAAGACCTTTTCGGGATTATCATGCTGCCGTATTTCGCGGTTGTCGATTTTTACGTCTTTACCGTTTCCGTCGCAAGGTCTCTTACGAAAAAGAACCTGCTTTTATGGAAGCCGTTTTTCGCGGGGCGCGTCAGGGAAAAGAAAAAAAGAAAAATCAAGGGCGCGGATTATCTTTTGTCCCACGCAAAACTTATGTACAAATATTTCATATCCCAAAAAAATCCGCTTGTTCCCGACAATTTCACAGTGCTGCCGAAAGGGGATTATCAGAACTATACCTCGCCTACGAATATCGGGTTTTCGATACTTTCCGACGTGTCGGCAAGCATTCTTGAAATCACCGACTACGAAACGGCAAAAAACAGGGTGAAAAACACGCTGGACGCGGCGTTGTCGCTGGAAAAATTCAAGGGGCATTTGTTCAACTGGTACGACGTGAACACGAAAAGCCCGCTTGAACCTTGTTTCGTGTCGAGCGTTGACAGCGCGAATTTCATAACCGCGCTTATCGTCGCGCGCGAGTATTTTTCGGGCGATATAGAACGCATAATCGACGAATATCTGAAAACCGTCGATTTTTCGGCGTTGTACGACAAGTCGCAAAACCTTTTTTATATCGGCTACGACAAACGGAAAAACACCTTTTCGGGGCATTACGACAACGTGGTTTCGGAGTCAAGGCTTCTTTCGTATCTCGGCGTGTGTTTCGGTATGCCGCCCGCGTCGTGGGAGAAACTTTCAAGGAAGTTCGCGCGAAATCTCGGAAATTATCTGCTGTCGTATTCCGGCACGACTTTTGAATACAAAATGCCCGACTTGTTTTTGGACGTGCCAAAGGGCGGTCTTTTTGACAAAACAAGTAAAATCGCGGCAAAAATCATAAAAAACACGAAAAAATGCGGGTTATTCGGCATTTCGGAAAGCGGATACTTTGACCTTGACGCGGCAAATAATTTCAGATATTACGCATTCGGCGTGAAAGAAATTTCCGTGCGCGGCGAAGAAACCTCGTGCGTTTTCTCGCCTTATTCGACGTATCTTTTGCTGGATACTCTCAAAGGCAAGGCAATTAAAAACCTGAAAAGATTTGAAAAGTTTGAAATGCTTGGCGACTTCGGGCTGTACGAAGCGTTGGACGCGCGCGGCGCAATACGAATCGTCCCAGAGTTTATGGCGCATCATCTCGGCATGAGTATGGTCGCGGTCGCAAATTATCTGAAAGACGGCGCGGTAAAGAAACTGTTTTCAAACGCCGACGTCGTGAAAAGCGCGGAAATACTGCTTTCCGAAAAACAAAACGAAAGCAAGGTGAAAAACGTCAGGCGCACGAAATTTTCAAAAGGCGACGACTTTTCCGATTTTTCGCGAGGGATTACGCCCGGTGCTTTTCCGTTTTCCGCGATACTTTCGGGGAGCGACTACGCCGTGACGATTTCCGACGGGGGCGAAGGGTACTCGACGTGGCGCGGCGTACTTGTAAACAGGTTTTCAAAAAATATCGACGACGTGTCGGGCGGTTTCTTTTTCGTGACCGACGAAAACGGGAATACGATAACGCCGACGTTTGCGCCGTTTTACGAAAACAAGGAATACAAAACGACGTTTGAAACCGGCAAAGTCCGCTTTGAAAACGCAAGCGATAACGTGAGCGCGGAAGTATACGCGCCGTACGTGTTTTCGGGCGAAGTCAGGCGGCTGTATATTAAAAACGACGGGAAAGAAACGAAAAAGTGTCACGTCGTATTTTACGAAGACCTTGCGCTGAATTTTGCAAATAATTTTGTTTCTCACCCTGTTTTTTCAAATTTATTTGTCGAAACCGCAAAAATCGGCAACGATTTTGTCGCAACGCGGAAAGGCGGAAAAGGGGAAAACGATATGTGTTTTGTAATGCGGGCGACGGGCGCGGACTTTTCGTACGCGGGGAATCGTTATGAATTTTTGGGGCGCGGAAACACGATTAAAAACCCGTCGGGACTTCTGAAAAAGAAATACGACTTGCCGTTCGGCGCAGTGCTCGATCCCGCCGCAATCGCTTTTGCCGACGTTGAAGTACCGCCGTTTTCGACAAAGGAAATCGACGTGTTTATCGTGCTGAAAGACGACGTAAAAAGCGCGCTTGCCGAAATGAGAAAAACCGAAACGCCGTCATTTTTCACCCTTATCGAAAACTCGAAACGCAAAAATGATTTGGGCAAACGATTTTCGGAAACGTTGTCGGGACTTATTCCGCGGCTTTTGTACGAGCCGTTTTCAAACGAGAAAATTTTGAAAATTTGCAGGCATAACGAGCTGTTTATGAAATATTCCGAAAACTTTTCAAAAAAGCCGCTGCTGTTTATTTACGACAACAACAAAAACGACCTTATCGGAGCGGTGAAAATCGTGAACGCCTTAAAAAACGCGGAAATCGGCGTTACGCTTGTCGTGGCGTACAGGGACTTCGACGGTTATTACGAAAAAACCAAAAAGGAAATTATCGAAGCGACGAGCGGACTTTTTGGCGTAAGCGTGTTTTTGGACGATACGACGGACTTTTCCGTGCTGTCGGACATTTGTTTTTCCGACTTTTCAAAGGAATTTTTTGAAAACGCGGTCGTTGTTAATCCGAAAATCACACAAATGTTCCCGCGGCGCGAAAACGAAATTCTGTTAAAAACGGGCGAAGGCGGCTTTTCAAACGACTCGTACGAGGTCGAGCCCGTAAAAGGCAGGACGCTTTTGCCGTACTCGAACATTGTGGCAGGAAAGGTCGGCGGATTTATCTCGTCGGACGGCGGGGGCGGATACACCTATTACGGAAACAGCAGAGAAAGCAAACTCACCGTGTGGCGCAACGATTTCACGTCGGACGTGCCGTCGGAGCGAGCGTTGTTGTTTTCTGACGGCGATATTTTTGACCTGAAACGCGGCGCGGCGGTATCTTTCAAAAAGGGCGAAAGCAGATACTTTGGCGAAAACGAAAAGTTTTTGTCGGGTGTTTTTGAATATATCGTGGACGACGGCGGCGCAAAAATCGTCGAAATCGAAATTTCCGCAAAAGAAAAAATATGCGGGAAAGTCGGGTTGTATCTTGCGACTTGTCTCGGCGCGGCGCGGGAGAACGACTTTTTATTTTTCAAGACGGAAGACGGCATACGCGAGGTCGTCAACGTGAAAAACGGAATCAGCGCGTATCTTAAAACCTTTTCGGGGCTTTACGAGGACGAGTTTTTTGGGTTTTCTCGGGGCGGCGAGATTCCGTCCACGGCGATGAACAACAGGTCGTTTTCTGGATTTTACGAAGTAAACCTTAATGCGGGGGAATGCGAAAAGTATTATTTCGTATTCGGCGGCGATTATAAAAGCGTTGTCGACGCAACGAAAGAAAATATCGAAGAAAAGAAGAACGCAAGCCTTTCGTACTTTGAAAACATAAGCCCATTTTCCGTGAAAACGAGCGACGACTCGTTCGACGTATTGTTCAAAACCCTTCCGTATCAGATTTTGTCGTCAAGGGTGAACGGGAAGACGGCGTTTTATCAGGCGGGCGGCGCGACGGGATTCCGCGATATGGCGCAGGATACGCTGTCGCTTGCGTATTTTGACAAACGGCGTGCGCGCGAAGAACTCATGAAACTTTGCAATCACGTTTATTTCGAGGGCGACGTAATGCATTGGTGGCACGGTGAAAAACACGGCGTCAGAACAAGGATATCCGACGACGGACTGTTTCTTGTGTACGCCGTCGCAAATTACGTTAAAATTTCGGGCGACCGGCAAATACTTGACGAAACGGCGGCGTATCTCGACTCGCCTTGTCTTGCGGCGACGGAAGAATCGAGGTTTGAAATCCCGAAATATTACGAAAAGCGCGAAAGCGTCCTGATGCACCTTGAAAGAATTATCGAAAGGGCGTACGACGTCGGAGAAAACGGATTATTGAAAATCCGCGGCGGCGACTGGAACGACGCGTTGAATGCAGTCGGCACGGACAGTGCGGGCGAGAGCGTGTGGCTTTCGGAATTTTATATCGCAGTCTTAAAGGAGATGAGTGCGTTTTACGACTCGCGTGAAAAAACGCTGTTTTCCGAAAGGATAAAATCCTTGGAAAAAGCCGTGCTTGCGGCGTACGAAAACGGCAGGTTCAAGCGGCTTGTAACGGCAAACGGGGAATGGCTCGGCGACGGTAAAAGCGACGTCTTAAAAATCGACGCGATATCCGAAGCGTGGGCGGCGCTTTCGGAAATAAGTGACAAAAATAAAGTCGATATCGCGCTTACAACTGCAAAAAAATGCCTTTTTGACAAGAAAAACGGATTGTTTTTGTTGCTTGCGCCGCCGTTTGACGACAAAAAATATTACGGTTATATCAGCCTGTATCCGAAAGGCGTCCGCGAAAACGGCGGGCAGTACACGCACGGCGCGATATGGTTTATCCTTGCGCTTATCGAGTGCGGTCGCGCGGACGAGGCGTACGAAATTTTCAAAGCGATTAACCCCGTCGAAAAGTGCAAAGACGAAACAACGGTCAAAAAATATATGGCGGAGCCGTACGTTCTTGCAGCCGACGTAAGTTCCTGCGAAAACCTCGGGCGGGCAGGCTGGACGTGGTATACGGGCAGCGCGTCTTGGTGTTTCAAAACCATGCTGGAAGGATTTCTCGGCGTGAGCGTGAAAGACGGAAATATCGTCGTGAGTCCCGCGCCGCCGAAAGCCCTTTCAACCTACGACGTGATTTACGACGACAAAAAGTCGAAATATATCTTTCATTTTGCGCCGTCGGACAAGTATTCGGTCGTCGAAAACGGCGTGGATCTGGGCGCTGTCAACGCATTCCCGATTAAGCCCGACGAAAACAGAGAGTTTTTCGTGAAGTACGAAGAAAGTCGAAAAATCCTTGCAATAAAAAATACGATATGATACAATCATAAATATGGATTTATTCGAATATGCAAACCAACAAAACGACGGGTTGAAACCCCTTGCCGAACGTATGCGCCCCCAAACTCTCAACGAGTTTATCGGGCAGGAACATATCGTCGGAGAAGGCAGCCTTTTAAGAAGGGCGATTGCCGCGGACAGACTGGGAAGTTGCATCTTCTACGGTCCTCCCGGCACGGGAAAAACCACGCTCGCAAACATAATCGCAAAAAATACGAACAGCCATTTTGAGATTCTGAACGCTGTGTCGAGTGGCGTTGCCGACGCAAAACGCGTCATCGAAGAAGCCAAAAACCGTCTGATGATGTACGGAAAAAAGACCTATCTTCTGCTGGACGAATGTCATCGCTGGAACAAGGCGCAGTCGGACAGCGTGCTTTCCGCAATCGAGCAGGGCTATATCGTGTTTATCGGAAGCACGACGGAAAACCCGTACGTTTCGATGACGAAAGCTATCGTGTCAAGGTGCCGACTTTTCGAGTTTCATTCGCTGACGGACAAGGATGTTCTGAAAGCGTTAAACCGCGCGATAAACGACAAACGCGGGCTTTTCGATATGAACGTCGTTGCGGAAGAAGGCGCGCTTGAACACCTTGCGTGGGCTTCGGGCGGAGACATAAGAACGGCGTTGAACGCGCTGGAACTTGCGGCGGTCACGACGTCCGCGTCTGCCGACGGGGCAATTCATATCACGAAAGAAATTGCGGCGCAAAGCATACAAAAACGCGTTTTGTCGATAAGCGACGACAATTATTACGATATGTTGTCGGCGTTTTGCAAGTCGTTGCGCGGCAGCGACAGCAACGCGGGGCTTTATTGGGCGATGCGACTTATCGACGCCGGGTGCGATCCGTTGCTGATTTTCAGACGTATCATCGCTCATTCCGCAGAAGACGTCGGCATGGCAAATCCGAACGCGCTGGTGGTCGCGACGAGCGCACTTACCGCTTATGAAAAAATTGGTATGCCGGAAGGTACTTTGCCGCTTGCGGAAGCGATAATTTGCGTGTGCGAAAGCGAAAAGTCGAACAGTGTCGTGATTGCCCGCGACGAGGCGGAGCGCGCCGTACAAACGGTAAAGAAAGAAGCAGTCCCGATGTATCTTCGCGACGTCAATTACAAACAGGAGAAAATATCGGGATACAAATATCCGCACGATTACGGCGGCTATGTGGAGCAGCAATATCTGCCGGACGACCTGAAAGACGCGAAGTTTTACGTGCCGTCCGATCACGGCTATGAAAAGGTCGTGAAAGAAAGACAGGAAAGGCTGAAAAAACTTTGATTTATCAAGGAATTGTCTAAAAATCAACCGACCGATTATTTCGGTCGGCGTTTATTTGTCGTTTTAAGATTTTGATATTTCGCGGATTGCGTCAATCAATTTTTCGACGTCCGAGTTTTTGTTGTTGTATCCGACGCTGATTCTCACCGCGCCTTTTTCAAGCGTGCCGAGATGGTTGTGAATAAGCGGGGCGCAGTGCAAGCCCGCGCGGACGGCGATACCGTATTTTTTGTCAAGGATATCCGCAACCGTCGTCGAATCGGCGTCTTTCACGTTGAAACTTATCACGCCCGTGTCAACGCCGACGGGAGTATATACTTCGACGTTCCGCATATTTTTCAGGGCAAACATCAGCCTTCCCGACAGCCTTGAAATCTTGGCGTTGATTTTATCCGCGTTTTTTATCGTCCATTTCACGCTTTCGCACAGTCCGACGATACCCGCGGCGTTCAAAGTCCCGGCTTCCAGCGATTCCGGCAGATTGTGCGGCTGATACACGCTGTCGGAGTTCGTCCCCGTGCCGCCGTAGATAAGCGGATTTATGTCGGACATTTTGTTCAGAGCAAGGAATCCAGTGCCTTGCGGACCGTGCAGTCCTTTGTGTCCCGCGCCGGCAAGGTATGAGATGTTTTGCGCTTTCATATTGATTTTTACGTGCGGCAGAGCCTGCGCCGCGTCAAGAAGGAGCGGGACTTTCCTTTCCGCGGCGATACGCCCGATTTTTTCAAAGTCGTTTATTACGCCCGTCACGTTCGACACCGCGTTCAGCGCGACGAGAGCGGTATTTTCTTTTATCGTTTTTGCGACGTGGCAAGGGTTTATTTTCAGATTTCTGTCGGGATTTATGACGGAAAGAGTGATGACGCCCGCTTTTTCCAGCGCGAAAAGGGGACGAAGTACGGCGTTGTGTTCCGTAACGGTCGTTACCACGTGGTCGCCGTGTTTCAGAATCCCGAACAGGACGATATTTATCGCCTCGGTGCAGTTTTTCGTAAAAATTATTTCGTTTGCGTTCAGGTAATCGCATAAAACCGAGCGGCAAGAAGAAATTTTCAATGCGGTTTTCAGCGCGTCGCCGTGCGCGCTTCTGCCGCCGTTTGCGCTGTCGGAAAGTTCTTTCACCATTTCGTCGAGCATTTTTTTGGGCTTATATCTGGACGTTGCCGAATTGTCAAAATAAATCATAATCCCTCCGCTTATTTATTTATATGCAAATGCCGGGCAAGAATAATGCAAGCCTTGTCAAATCGCCGCAATTTCCGCGCCTTTTGACAAAAACTCGCTTGTAGTACGGATAAAGTACAACTGCGTTCGTTTTTTACAAAAATCATCGAAAATATCGGCGGTTTGGTCGCTTGCGAGTCAGACGCCGTATTTGTTAAAAATACACCGACTGACCATGGTTTGCATTATTCTTGCCCGGCATGAGAAGCGAAAGTTACGCGGATTTCAAAACAAGAATATAATACATCGAAAGGCATATACGCTGACCATATTGGATACATAAATATGGAGGTCGATATGGAAAAGTTTATGTTTATTGCCTTTCGCAGTCGCGAACATACGGTGAAGTTTTTTGAAGAAATGCGCTCGCGCGGAATTGTCGGCACCGTCATAAATACCCCGCGTGAGGCGGAAGCGGGTTGCGGTCTTTCGGTCAGATTTTCCCCACGACAAAAAAATGCCGTTCTTTCGATTCTTGAACGGCACGGGTTTTCGTCGTTTATCGGGGTTTTTGAGGCAACCGCCACTGACGGAAAAAGGTTTGTCCGTCCTGCGTAATCAGTCGTCGAGAAGGTCCTCGTAAGAGACTTTCAGATAATCCCGTATGTTTTTAAGCGTGGCAAGATCGGGTTCCGCAATCCGATTTTCCCACGCACTGACCGTCGTTCTCGAAACGTTCAACGCTTTTGCAAGCGAATTTTGCGTGCAGCGTTTCAACTTTCTTAAAAGACGCAGCTTTCTTGGAAAAGGAGTTTCCATTCAATACCTCATAAATTAACTCGATTATTGAGTTAAGGGGTATTCGATGTCAACAAATTTGTCGAAATAAGGGGAAATATGGCGAACAATGTCAAAAAATTTGTCATTTTTCAACGGCTGTTTAATGTCTGTTGGCATAGTACTGCATATTTCAAGAATCGCCGCGTTCAACGCCTGCCGTCAGCGCCGTTCATAAGCTCGCTGAGCGCGCGATTTATGTCCGCGCCGAAAATTCGTGCGTCGGGACGAGGTTTTTCGCGCTGGGCGACAAAGTCTTCGGTTTCTTCGGTCGCCACGCTTTGATTTGCGGCGTTTAATCCGTTCACCATATTCAGCACGGTTTTCGTTTTATCGTCGACGGGCAAGGCGCTCAGAAGGGCGTCGGGGTTTCCGTCTTTTAAGACGTTCATCATTTCCAACATTTTCGTCATATCGGCGTCGCCGCCGTTTTTACCGCCCATTATCAAGGGCAAAAGCATCAACGGATTGAAATTCATGGCTTTTCCTCACACGTTTAATTTATATGTCGCATAGATTGAAATAGTGCGGAGGGAAATATGAATTTTAAGGAATACGCAAAAAACAATAAGAAAAACGCCGATACCGACGACCTCAGAAAAACTTACGACGAAACCGTACGGAAAATGCGCGGCAAGTCGCAAAAGGAACTTATGGACGAAATCGTGAAAGAAGCGGAGCGCGCTAAACGCGACGGCAGACTTGACAAAGCAGGGCTCGATAATTTTTACAAAACCGTCGCGCCGATGCTGGACAAAAACCAACTTCAAAAACTGAAAGAAATAATGGCGCTTATCGATGACTGAAAAAATTTCCAGACATTTACTGAATACGGTAAATACATTTTCTGACGAAAAAATTGGCGTTATCGTTTATTTATCGCGGAAAAACGCCTTAAACGGGTTTGAAATTGTAAAAGAGTATCCGTTTATAAACGCCGTCGGCGTGAAAATCGCGGCGCACGAATTAAACCGTCTTGCAAGTTTCAAGGCGGTGAAATTCGTTACTTCGTCGTCAAAGGTTTTCGCGCTTTCGGGCGGGGACGACGAAAACAAAACGTCGGTTTTTCAAAACAGGTTTTCGATGACGGGGAAAGGCGTCGGAATTGCGATTCTCGACACGGGCGTGTCGCCGCATATCGATTTTTGCCTGCCCGAAAACAGGCTTTCGGTTTTTAAGGATATCGTTTCGGGTAATCCCGATTTTTACGATGACAACGGACACGGTACTTTCGTTGCGGGAGTTGCCGCGGGAAACGGCGTTACGTCCGCAGGCGAGTTTTCGGGCGTCGCACGGCGGGCAAGCGTTATCGGCGTAAAGGTCATCGGAGCGGACGGGGAAGGAAGCGCGTTCGACGTGCTGGACGGTATGCAGTGGATTGTCGACAACAAAGACGAAATCGGCGTGAAAGTGTGCTGTATGAGTTTCGGAGCGACGCCCACCGACAATTCCGATCCGCTAAGACGCGGCGCGGAAGTTCTGGTCAGGGAAGGCATAACGGTTGTGGTGGCGTCGGGGAACGAAGGGATAAACGCCCTGAAAACCCCGGCGATAAGTCCGCTTGTCCTGAGCGTAGGGGCAATAAAAAACGACGAAAGAGTTGCGGAATTCACGTCAAGGGGGCTTGTATTCGGACGAAGAAAACCCGAAGTTTACGCGCGCGGCGTCGACGTCGTATCGGTTGCCGCAAACTCGACGTATCGCAAAATGAGCGGCACTTCGGTGTCCGCGCCGTACGTTGCCGGTGCGTGCTGTCTGCTGCTTGAAAAGTATCCGTCCGCGCCGCCGTGGCGCATAAAAGAGATGATTTTATCGTCGTCAAAGGTTACGCCCGACGGTTTCTTTGCTCTCAATCTGAACAAATAGTCACGAAAATCTTCGTTTTTTATTGTGTTAATAAAATAAACTTGGTATAATAAAGAAAAACAAAAGTTGGCGGTTTATATGTTAAAAATCAACGGACTTACCAAAATTTACGGCCGCAGCGACGTGAAAGCCGTCGACGACCTGTCGCTTGAAGTGGAAAGCGGCGAGATTTTCGGGTTCATCGGACCGAACGGCGCGGGGAAATCCACAACCATTAAATGCGTCACGGGGATCACGGGCTTCAACGCGGGCACGATCGAGGTGAACGGCTTCGACGTCAGGAAAAATCCCATCGAGGCAAAGCGCAGCATAGGTTACGTTTCGGACAGCCACGTTGTTTACGACCAACTCACGGGGGCGGAATACGTTGACTTTATGGCGTCGATTTACGGCGTCGCGGATAAGGAATCGTACAAATCCCGCCTTGAAAATTACATCGACGTTTTCGGGCTCAAAGACGCGTTCAACGAGCCGATAAAATCGTATTCGCACGGAATGCAACAAAAAATCAACGTCATCGGCGCGATTATTCACAATCCGCCGCTGCTGATTTTGGACGAGCCTTTGACGGGGCTCGATCCGCAAAGCGCGTACGAACTCAAAGAAATGATGAAAGAGCATTGCAAAAACGGCGGCACGGTCTTTTTCAGTTCCCACGTTTTGGACGTCGTGGAAAAGATTTGCGACCGCGTGGGGATCATTTCGGAAGGGAAACTCCGATCGGTCGGCACCGTCGACGAACTTCGCGAAAATGGCGACGCTTCGCTTGAAAGTTATTTCTTGTCAGTCACAAAAAACGACGACGAAAACGAGAAAACCAATAAAAAAATATGAAATCATACGTTTTAGTCCTAAAAACCGTGCTTTTGAATAACTTCCGCGCGGTCAGAACGAGATACGTCAGAATCGACGACAAAAAGCAAAAAGCCAAAAATAAGTTGTCAAACGCGACAAACTCCGCGCTTGCACTTCTGGGCATTGCGGTTATCATCGTGCTTATGTCGATTATGACGCATGCGCTCGCGTTTTTGTCGGCACTCGAAGGCTTGCACGTCAAACTTCTTTCGACAATGCTCACGTGCGTTCAGATAACCGTTTTGATTCTGGGGTTTTCGGGCGTAACGTCAAATATGTTCTTTTCAAAGGACAACGAATTTTTGTCAAGTCTGCCCGTACGTCCCGAGGCGGTTTTTTCGGCAAAGCTGACGGTTGTGTATCTCAACGATCTGATTGTCGGCTCGGTATTCCTTATCCCGTTGCTTGTGTCGTACGTCGTCGGCGTGATTCAGGGCGGCGCGACTCT
>ULYB01011709.1_pt1 | contig 14148 bp, 6 predicted proteins | sample 1961761 | NCBI WGS metagenome assembly ULYB01 (sample SAMEA4835852, study PRJEB28245) | human gut metagenome | biome: gut microbiome; material: fecal sample | place: Denmark | collected 2008
TTCAGGCTGAACTGCGGCATATACATACGCGATGGATGCACTCTCAATGCTCTGAACGGCGAATATAAGGGCGATGGCAAGCTATATAAAAGCGCGAACGGCGCCGCGCTCGGCACGGAACAAGGCAATGCATTGTACTTTTCAAACGGGCGGGAGCTTTCGGTGCTGCTCACCCAATGCGGTGAATATGCTGCGCTTTATGCCTACGGCGCGGTGACGCTTGACTCGGCATTTGCTTTGCCGTATGGTGCGGGAATGGTGATAGACGGCGGCAATTCGCTTACCCTTGCGCCGGGCGCGTCGCTTACGTGTACGGGGAACATATGGGTCAACGGCGGCGCGCTTACCGTAAGCGACGGCGCAAGTATCACATTCGGCAATGAAACCGCGCGCATATGGGCAAATGCGGAAACAGGTTCATCTGTGACGGGGCAGGGGCTTGACAGTATAACGGTGCGGTATACCCCAAAAGGCATAAGCTTGCAGGCGGATATGGACGCGGCTTTTGGCGGCGCGTATTCGGACGAAATTATATACATTATTGATGTAAATACGCCTGTTAGTATAAACCAAGCATGGAACGTAGGCGAAAATATGCTTATTCGCGTTAACGGCGGCGCGAGGCTTACGCTTAATGCGGCAGTCACTCTCAGCGGTGCGCTGCAGGTTTATAACGGCGCGGAGCTGAACATATGTGCCGCGCTTACGAATGAAGCATATGGCAACGTGGCCGGAGTTGAGCGCGGGCTGTGCGTATTTGCGGGCGGCACGGCAATGCTTGCATCCGGCGGCAAATATGCGGGCGATGGCACGCGGCGCGTGTACGGCAGCATGGACGGCTTCTGCCATGCGGAAACGGAAGCGGAGCTGAACGCGGCGCTTTCATCCGGCGCGAATACGGTGCATGTAAGTCAGGATGCTATTGTTGCGGTAAACGGCGCGGTGAGCATACCGCGCGGAGTCACGCTTAAACTGCTTTCGGGTGCGCGGTTGAGCATTGCGGACGGCGCGCTGCTGATAAACACGGGCGCAATAGAGCTGAGCGAAACCGCTGCGCTGCACATATCACACGGTGCGCAATATATCCGCGGCGGGGAAGAAAAGTTCAGCGGCACGGTAACGGGGCTTGATCCTCAGCTGCGGCTTTTCAACACTACGACTGCCCGGGCAGTCGGCCTGTTCACCGAAGCAAGCGCGGAGTACGCCCAGCTTTGTACGGATGCCGTGCGGATGTTTGAAGATATGCGGCTATGCTATGCGCTGAGTATCGGCAAAAGTATAGCCGGCATGGATGTATCGCTTGAAGATGGCAGTGGGCTGAGCGCACAATGGAGCATGACTGATGGCGGCGCGGAAATAACGCTGCTCGGCCGCGGGAGTGAGACCGGGGAGCAGATATGCCTGAACATAGCCTTCGCGGACGGTACGGCGGGGAGGTACTGCTTCATTATTCGCCTGAGCGAAACCGAAGGCGCGTACAGGGTGGGCGATATTGACCGAAGCGGCCGCATAGACGTGCGCGACGCGGTGCTGCTCTGCATAAAAATAGCTAAGGGCGACGCCGATGCGGACATAAACGGCGACGGCAGGCTGAACGTTGCAGACGCTGCCGCGCTGTGCAGAATTATTTTCCAAAGCTGAGCGCGGTTGCAAAGGCGCGAAGCGTACTATATAATAAGCATATCTGTACGAACGGAGGGGAGAAGAATGAGCGGAGCGAAAAGAATACTTGCCGCACTTGTTGCCGCGGCGGTGCTTTTGATTGGCACGGCGGCGCTTGCGGAGGATACTAAGATAAACATAAGCGCGGGCGAGGCCGGTGCGGACGGCACAATAACCGTTACCATAAGCCTAAGCGGTGATACAAGCGTTGCAGGCGCGCAGCTTGCGCTTGATTATGATGAAACAATGCTGGAACTTGTCAATGTGAAAAACGGGGCGATAGTTTCCGGCGGCATAAGCGCCACCAATGACGAAGAACCCGGCAGCGTTATATTCATATGGAGCACGCTTATGGGCAGCAAACAGCCGGGCGAACTGCTCAAACTCACGTTCCGCCCCAAAGAGGGCGCGCACGGCAGCACGGAGATAAAGCTGGACAATGCGCTCACGGAAACCATGATAATAGACGAAGAGCTCAACGAGCTTGCATATACCGAGGGCAGCGCCACGCTGGAGCTTGCATCCGCGACTAACACTCCCGCGCCAACTGCCGCGCCGGAGCAGAGCGCGCAGACCACGCAGGCGCCTGCCGCTACCGCCAACCCCGATGCCGACGTTACGATGGACATAGGCCAGAACACCACCATTTCCGGCGGCAGCGGCACAATATGGTCCAGCAGCAACGAGCGCGTGGCTACCGTTGACCAAAGCGGCAGCGTGACCGCCCATGCGGAGGGCGAAGCCGTAATTTATGCCATAAGCGAGGACGGCACAAGCGTTACCGAAACCGTTGTGTCCGTGGGCAGTCAGCAGGCGGCTGAATCCCCGGCACCGCAGACAGACGCTCCCGTGCAGACGGATGCCGCGCAGGTGACCGTTGCCGAAACGGAGGACGACGGGCCTTCGGCTTGGATGTGGCTGCTTTTCGCGGCGGCTGTGATAACGGGGATAGCCTCTATTTATCTGGCCATCCGCGCCATGCGCCGCAGGTAATTGGCAGGAAATAACAAGTAAATCAACAGTTTGTGAATAATACCCGCAAAGGAGCAGAATAACCTTGCTTATATTGCTTTTTGCGGGTATAATACTATATAACTATAGGTGGTGGAGGTATGCCCATCGCCTGCTCCGGTCCAAATACATAAGGAGTTTAAAGGCATTACATGAAACGACAGAGAATCGTAGCAGCTTGGCTCGCGTGCATAATGGCGGCGTTTGTGCTGCCGTTCGCTGCGCTTGCCGAGGGGGGAGATATCGCCATAAGCCTTAGCGGCGGCAACGCTGAGCTTGCGGTGGGCGATTATCTTAGCGTCAATGTTAAGTTTGATGCGGCTGTTGCAAGCTTTGGCGGCGCGGAGTTCAATGTTGAGTACGACAGTGCCAAGCTTGAATTCGTATCGTACACGCCGCTTATCGGCAGCGCGGATGAAGCGGGAAACGGCGCGCTCAACTATCACAAAAAGATTAGGGACGGCAATATTAAAATACTGCTCCTTAACGCCGCCAACATAATCAACAAGAATAGTACGGGCATTGCAAACGGAACCGCGATAGGCAATCTTGTTTTCAAGGTAACGGGAGAGAATGCGGGCACGGCAAGCGTAAAGATAGCCAAAGAAGGCTTTGCGGCATGTATGCCCGGGGATAATACCACAGCCCCCGCGCTGACCCCTGCTGACAGCACGTTTACGCCAACCAACGTGACCGTGAGCGACAGCGTGACCTATCCCACGGCGGGTGCGCCCACGGTATACTGCATCACGAGCGAAGCAAACGGCGCTGTTACGCTTTCGCTCAAGGCGAGCATTGCCGATTTGCAGCGGCTGGACATGCAGCTTACGCTTGACGGGTATACTGATATTGCAGCGGCAAGCGACTGTCCGTTTACGGTTAGCATAGACGGCGACAGCGTAACTATAAGCCGCAATGCCGCACCCAATACCGACGGCGTGGACATGCGCAGCGGCGTGGCGGTGCTGACGATGAAAAAATCGGGCGCAAGCCAAAGCATTACCTCAGCGCCCAAGGCCATAGCCACAAAGGACGCCAACGGCGCCCTCAGCCCAATAACTCAACCCAATGTGACCGATGATCCGCTGGGCGGATTCACTAAAGGCGATGTGGATATGGATGGCAGAGTAGCTGTAAATGACGCTGTTATGGTATTAAAGAATGCTATAAAGCTTATGGAACTGGATACTCAGCAGCTTATGCTGGCTGATGCGGATAATGATGGTAAAATAACAGTAAACGACGCTGTTATGATATTGAAAAAGGCAATCAAGTTGATTGATTTTTAAGAAGGAGAGGCAGAACGCAGATGAGAAAAAGACTGATAGCATTATTGCTAACCTTGGCTATGGCGTTCACAACCATGTCCCCAGTGGGTTCCCTTGCGGAAAATGCGGGCAGCGACATTGGTTTAACGCTTGAAGTTAGTTCAGCAAGTGTTACACGTGGTGATACGGTAACAGTAACCGTTAATGCTACAAAGACGGAAGAAGCTGAAATTCACGGAATTCAGTTTGAAGTGCTGTATGATTCAAACGTTTTTGATAAACCAAAAGCTTCTGCCGGCAGTATAATAAGTGCAGAAACATCAAAGCAGGTAAATAATGCCGGAACCGGCTCTTTTAACGTTGGAATGACTTTTGGAACAGATGACAATGGAGATATTGTTCCGGTTATAAAAGAAGGCGGCATACTGTACACATTGAAGCTTACGGTAAAAGCAGACGCCGTGTTTGGCAGCACCGAGCTTAAGTTTGGCGATGTTTCTTATTCCAAAGATAACGCATCGTATGTCCCTACGGTGCTTTCTGGTTCCACCCTCACCATTGTCAACCCCTGCACGGGCATAACGCTTGACAAGGACACGCTGACCATAGCCCGCGGCGAAACGGCTACGCTTACCGCAACCGTTGAACCCGCCGATACTACCGATAAGGTAGTTTGGAGCAGCGCGGACAAGACCATTGCTACCGTTAAGGACGGCGTTGTGACTGCCGTTGGACAGGGCGAAACCACCATAACCGCAACGTGCGGCAACCAAACCGCAAGCTGCAAGGTTATCGTTAACAAGGCTTTCTTGACCGGCAAGGTCACCATTACCGGAGATGCCGTTTACGGCGAAACTCTCACCGCGGCATATGATGAAGGCAATGCCCAAAAGGTAGAGTACGTTTGGTATCGTGAAGGCGGAACTGAGCCTGTCGGTACAACAAATAAATATACTATTACCGAGGACGATATAGGCAAGACACTTACTGTTTGGGTTAGCGACACGGACAACTTTAATGGCATGAAGAAAGCAACGACTGCGAAGGTCGAAAAAGCCACGCAGGAGGCTCCAGCCGCTCCCGTTATCGAAGCCAAAGAGAACGTTATAACCGTTAAAAATGTTGACCACGATGCGGAATATCTTCTTGTTGGTGCTGGCGCCAGTCAGAATTTCGGCAAGGAAACCGAGTTCACCGTGCAGTACGGCAAGACCTATTATGTTGCTGCTCGCTATCCCGAAACCGCTACCCATAAGGCGAGCGCAGAAGCAGAGAGCGACCCCGTTACCATCGCCAAAGCCCCGAGCAACCTGACCGTTACTGCGGGCGAAGGCGGCACGGTTGATGGTATTCCCGAAGGCACCGTGCGCGAAGGCAACGAGGTCACCCTTACCGCCAAACCAGGCGACTTTGACCACAAGTTCGTCAAGTGGGAAGTTACCGGTATAACCCTGACGGAAGAAGCAGCGAAGGCTAACCCGATAACCTTCACCATGGGCAGCACGGACGTGACGGTAAAGGCTGTGTTTAAGAAGAAGGAAGCCGTTATTATAAACTTCAACGTCCTCAACTTCACCTATGACGGCACACAAAAGACGCCTGAAATCGGCCCTGAAGAAGTTGTAGGCATGGATCGGACTATTGAATATTTCGACAGCCTGAATAACAAGCTTAAATCTGCTCCTACCGAAGCAGGTACATATAAAGTTAAGGTAACGTTTACCTCCAGCGAAGCTTCTGAATACCGCAAGACCTGGGCGGACGCAACGTTCACCATAGCAAGGGCTGAGCAAACTGCGCCTGCCGCGCCTACCCCTACGAATGCAACTTCCAATAGCTTTGAGCTGGACATTGTTGCCGCACAGGAATATGTAATCAGCACTACTCAGGCTACCCCCGCTGAAAGCGAGTGGAAGCAGGGCACTGAACTGACCAGCCCCGTTACCGGCCTTAAACCTGCGACTACATATTATGTGTTCACCCGCGTTATGGGCAATAACAACTATAACCCCTCTCCGGCAGTCTACGCAACGGTAACGACTGCGCATACCTATGCGTGGGAAGTTGTAGATTCCGGCGAGGTTATCGAGACTGTTCGCGTTGGCGGAACGTTGCCCGAAAGCCTGACAGGTACAATAAAGAATATAGGCACGGGCGAGCTTACGGGCGTGAAGGCTACCATTACGGACGTGAAGGCTACCATTAGTGGCGCTAAATTTACGCTTGAAACCGTACCCGACACGCTTGTAAGAAACGGCAGTTTGAATATAACCGTAAAGCCTGAGGACATACCAACCAACAAGGAAGGCACATACACGGCTGTCGTTACCGTTAAGGCAAATGATGTCAACGACATAACCGTTACTTTCACCATAAAGGTTACGGAGAAGGAGACTGCTGAGATTTCCGGCATAACCGATACCACCGTTCCCTTCAACGGCAAAACGCAGGGCATTGACCTGAGCAACGCCAAGGTCAACGGCAAGCCCGTTAAACCGAGCGACCTGACCGTTACCTATACCAAGGACGGTGAACCCATTGCCGCGCCGCGCGATGCAGGCGTATATAACGTTGCCATTAAATATGAGGATAATGATAACATCGGCAACACAACCGCGAAGCTTATAATAAATAAGCAGGACGTTACCGTAACAGGCTTCAAGGCACAATCCAAGGTGTATGACGGCAACGCCGATGCCGAGGTTAACAGCACCAACGCCAAGCTTGACGGCATGATAGAAGGTACGTATGTTGGCTTCGATAAGTCCGGCCTCACGTTTAAGTTCGATGATAAGAAGGTCGGCACGGGCAAGGCCGTTAAGAACACCGCGCACATAACCCTCACCGGTACGGATGCAGGCAACTATAACCTGACCAACCCCATCGTTAAGCTTACGGCCGACATTACACGCAAGCCCGTGACCGTAACGGCTGCCGTTGACGAAAAGACCTACGATGGCCTTACAAATAACGCAGCTGTTACCCTGAGCGCACCTGAATTGATAGCGGGTGATGACGTGCAGTTCGACAAGGTAACGGGTACATACGTTACCGCCGACGCGGGCGACGCCGTGGAGGTCGAGGTGAATTACGCTATTTCCGGTGCGGATCAGGGCAATTACAATATTACCAAAGCTGAAGAAAAGACTTACGGCAAGGTAAATAAGGCCGATCTGAACGTCACACTCACCGCGCCCGCAGCCGTTACATATGACGGCAATACGCATGGAGTGAGTGGCGTTACCGATAACCGCGTTAAGGCTGATGAAGGCAAAACGCTCTATACCCTGACCTATAATAATAAGGATGCGCTTCCCGTTGATGCGGGTACTTACAGCGCAACCGCTAAGCTGACCGCTGAGGGCAGCAAGAACTATATCCTGAAAGCAAATACCGTTGACCTCGTTATCAACAAGGCCGGCATGAGCGCGATCAATAAGGAATACACCGTTGCATTCATGCTTGCCGGCGCGCAGACCCGCCCGCTGAGCGATTTGCAGCTTGCTCCCGACAACGTAAGCGGTAAGTGGAGCGTTGTAACCGGAACTAATGAAATTCTTGACGGCGAAGCTAAGATAGATGGCGAGAACCTCGTGTTCACCGTCAAGTCCGGCCTTACCACTGCGGACATCGGCAAAAAGGTTGAGTTGACGCTCACCTTCACGCCCGACAAGAACTATAACCCCGTCACCGCCACCGTTACCGTGACCCTGGCGCAGGATACTTACACCAACAGCATCGTTGGCACCCTACCCACTCAGGTGAAGCTGGGCGACGCGCTTGACCTAAGCGGCGTAAAGCTCGTTACCAAGTTCGGCAGCGGCGCACCGGAGCAGCAGCTTGATGTTAACGATGATACCAAGGTTGAAGTGACCACAACCTACGACCCCGCCGCCAAGGAAATAGGCGTAAAGACCGTAACCTTTACCGATAAGACGAACGGCGGCATAACCTATACCCATACCTTCACCGTTGTGGACGTGCTTGAAGGCGTTAAGCTTGAAGCTGACCAGGTAGCATACTCTTACAAGCTGAAGGAAGCGACCACCATCGGCTTCGATGGCAAGATACATGCCGTGTATAAGTCCGGCGCAAAGAAGGCGCTGAATCATGCCGATGTTGTACTTACCATGAGCGACGGCACGGTAGTTGACAGCGCGAAGGAAGCGCGCCTGCTGAACACCCTTGGCACCGCTACTATAACGATTACCTATACCGAAAAGTATTTCGATGGTACAACCGATAAGCAAAGCATTGATATAACCGTTTCCGTAACAGCAGCCCCCGTTAAGCCGGATGGTAAGCCCAACGCCGAGGGCTTCGCGGTTACGCCCATACCCGATGCGGGCAAGGAAATGGAATATAAGGACGGCGCAGGGAACAAGGTGGAGCCTGAAAATGTGCAGGGCAAGCTTGCCGATGCCGCACCGGGTACACTTGAAGAGGAAGTGAAGAAGAACCCCGCGTTCAACAATGTCGGCAACGGCGATGTTGTGTATGAAAACATCAGCTTTGAGGATAACACAGGCAAGCCTGTAACGTTTGCAAACGGCAAGATGCAGGTGACCGTGCCCTATCCCGCCGATTCCGATAAGGGCGACGAATTTGTGATGCTGATACCCGACGGCGAGGGCAAGATGAAAGCCATAGTGCCGCAAAAGACCGCGGACGGCTTGCAGTTCGAAATAGAAAACAGCGATGTGACATTTGCCATAGGCTGGTACACTCCCGCGCCTTCACCCGTACTACCCACCGAGCCTGAAAGGGATCCTGAGGATAACTTCTGGAACGAGGTTTACTGGACGCTCCTTCGCAGCGGACAGGGCAGCGTTATAACCGCCAATGCCGGCTATTACGACAGGGTGCCGCAGGGCGTGCTCCGCGCGGTGGACATAAGCGGCAATACGCTTATAATCAACTCCGCATTCGGTATGCAGGTTGTTGTGAACCCCGGTGCGCTTGAAAAGCTGGGCATGTACCGCTTCTATTATCCCATCAGCTATCTGAAGGAAATGCTCAAGGGCAGCAGCGTTATAAGCGGCAGCGGCACAACGGGCATTACCGTGGGAGTGCTTATGCCTACAACAGGCGACGCAACCGTGGTTGAGCATCCCTATACCATGACTCCTGCCACCGCGGGCATTATCCCCGGCCTTGAGAGCGCGGCCAATGCCCGCCCCGTGATAGACAATGCGGACGGCGTAAGCGTGCTGGATGGCGCGCAGCGCAACGACGGCGCGGTCATAGGCGGCGGAATGCTTATCGGCCTTGGCCTGCTGGCGCTGCTCGGCGCGGCGTATGTGACCATGCGCAAGCGCGGCAACTGATATTAACTGAACATACCCGAACCTTGGGGCCAAGCGTAACAAACTTGGCCCCGAATAATATTCGGATCAGGAGGGGGGAACACATATGAAAAAGAAACTGCTTTGCCTTATGCTTGCCGCGCTTATGCTAACCAGCGTGTGCGCATTTGCGGAAGGCGAGACAACCGAACCTGAACAGACGATAGAGCCCGAACAGACCATTGAACCCGAACCGGATGCGGAGGATGCACCGCTGATAGACGTGGACGCAACGCCCGCGCCGAGCGGGAACGAAACTATTGAAATCCCCGCCGAGCTGGACGGCGTGTTCCAGTTTGGCGATTTTTACGGCGAACAGCTTGGCATAGACTTTGATAGGATGATGCCCGCAAGGGCGCCTGCGTACATAAGCAAGGATGATAACGGCGAGCTGACAACGGAAAAGCGCAATATATTTATCGTGCGTCTGCGCGATGCCATACTAAACCTTACCCCCAGCATAGATCTGAGCGATCTTAACATAAACTATGTTAAGGATGGCGCGAACATAAAAGGGCTTAATGCGGCAGTATCCGCCGTGCTGAACAGCGTGCCGGAATCCTTCGTGTGCGAAAATAAGGGTATGAAATATTCTATTGTAAACGGCAAGTTCGATACGTTTAGCCTTGGTCTAAAGCCAAACGCAGCCCAAATGCGCAAGGATTACGATAACGAAAGGCAGGCTGTGAAGGAAGCGCTTTTCCCCATCGGCACAGGCGGCATAAGCAAAACCGAAATTGCATTGGCGATACATGATTATATTGCCCTGCATACGCGCTATGACTTTGCCGCCGTGGATAACCACACAAATGATAATCCGAATATGTTTAATGCCTACGGCACGCTGGTGAACGGCCTTGCCGTATGCCAAGGCTACGCGCTTGCATACATGGATTTGCTGTCCGCAAACGGTGTGAAAAGCTACTTTGTATCCTCAAAGAATATCAATCACGCTTGGCTAATAATCGAAACCGAAAAGGGATGGTATCATTCCGATGTTACATGGGATGATCCGAGGTTGGAAGCGGGCGATTATACGAATGACGGCGACTACATGGGGTATTGCCAGCATGATTATTTCATGAACACCGTAGCTGATATAAATGCAAGCCATTTCAAAAATGCATCAAATGATGCTAACCCGAGCGTTTTGTTTGATAAAACGCCCGCTGCAGCAGCGACAGCGCATGAAAACTCCGGCTTCTGGAGCGGTATAAAGTGCGGCATGGTGCGCATAAACGGCACTTGGTATTATAACGACAGCACGTTTTGGGGCATGCCTAGCGGTTCAACCTATTTGCCGTATATGAAGGGCAAAATCTGCTCCACGCCTTACGGAACTGAGCGTCAGGCTAATGTTATTGCCACCGATGCAACGCCCTTTGCCGCCGTGGATGGCAGCCTTGTTTACGGTAGGTTCAGCGCACAGTTTGTTACAGACGCCATAATGTGCTACGATACCGCCACCGGCGCGGTAAGGAAGCTTGCCGATGTTGCAGGCGATACCATGGTGACGGAAATCGCCGCAGGCAGACTAAATCTTAATAATGGGCTTTATGACCGCGGCACGGTGGTGTATACGGACGCTAACTCCAATCTGTATACCATTAAGCCGAATCAATCACTTGACTTGGGCGATGTGAACACGGACGGCAGACTTACCATTGCGGACGTTATGCTCATCTGCCGCCACATAATGGGTCAAGCGCAGCTCAGCGGCGCAGCATTGGCAGCGGCGGATATAAATTCGGATGGCAGCGTGGGCGTGGCGGATGCGGTACTCCTTTGCCAAATGATTTCGGAGGGAAATGAATGATGAAGCTTAAAAGAACCATTGCGGCGCTTGTCGCGCTTGCCGTAATAGCCGCGTGCGCAGCGTCGCTTGCCCTGACCGGCGATGTTGATGGGGACGGCGCAATAGGCGTGAAGGACGCCGTGCTTTTGTGCCGGGCCATTGCGGATGGCGGCGCGGGCGCGAACGACATGCTCAGCATGGATGTTGATGCTGATGGGCGGCTCACCGTGGCAGATCTTGCCTATATCTGCCGCGCCATAATGGACAACAGCGTGGTTTTCCCGCGCGATGCGCAGAACGCCGCATACAGCAAGGATGTTAAATAGAAACTAAGCATATAAAAAGCCCGCCTTGACACAGGCGGGCTTTTAGTTGTTTGCTCAGTATCCCATTTCGGACAGCACCATGTCCGCAACGGTGGCTATTGCGCTGTTCGCGCTCAACGTGGCCACGGCGTAATGCAGCGTGCCTATGTCGGCTGTGTGCTTTGCATATGCGCGGCCTTCGCCGTATTTGTTCAGCATCAGCTCGTTTATGGCAATCGCGTCCACTTGGCCCTTGTCCAGCGCGTCAAAAAGGTCTGTATACGATGCGTAGCCGGTTATGCTTGCCGTGTCGTAGCCGGAATCCTTATAATCGCTGTAATAGCTGAAAAGCAGGTTCCTCGTTGCGCCGGACGGCACATATAGGTTTGAACTGCTTGCAGACTGTATGCAGCCCACCTTCAGCTTGCTCATGTCCGCGTTCTCGTTGCCGGGCTTAACCAGTATGTAGCACGGGTCGTCACAATAAGCGCGGGAGTAGGCGTATGCGGCGTTCGCGCCGCGCGGCATAAGGCATATTGCTGCGTCTATGCTGCCGTCCCTCAGCTTTGCGCCAACGCTCATGCTTGTCACCTCAACTGCTTCAAGCGCGGGAATATCCCCAGTGTAATCATCGGAGTTGGACATTATGCGTTCCGCCAGCGCCTGAGCTATTTCCCATTCAAGCCCCGTTCCGTCCTCCGCAAGGCGGGGCACATCGTTGCGCAGGCCAACGCGCAGCACGCCGTTGTTCCAAACGTTGGCAATCTCCGCGCTGTTCATCAGCACCGGCTCTGGCCTGAGCAGCAGCGCCAGCAGTATGACTGCGGCCGCAGCACCGGCTATTATCAGCGCACGGCGCAGCTTTTTACCCTGTTCGCCCTTCAGCATTATGACCGGGCGGGTATGTTTTTTTCTTATGCGGCGGTTTCTGCCGCAAAAAAACGAACGTATCTTCATATATAAATTATACAGCCTGCGCCCCACGTTGACAAGGCGGCTGTGTGTGGGATATAATTCATTATTGGTCCAAAACTGTAAACATTTAAGGAGATATACGATACATATGAAGAACCTTACTTCCGATCAGCTCAGGTCGCTGTACCTGAAATTCTTTGAAGAACGGGGCCATAAGGTTATCCCCTCCGCCTCGCTCATACCCGAAAACGACCCCTCCGTACTGTTCACCACGGCGGGCATGCATCCCCTTGTGCCCTATCTTATGGGGCAGGAGCATCCCGCGGGCAAGCGCCTTACGGACGTGCAGAAGTGCCTGCGCACGGGCGATATTGACGAGGTGGGCGACGCGAGCCACTGCACATTTTTTGAAATGCTTGGCAACTGGAGCCTTGGCGATTACTTTAAGCATGAATCAATAGCCTGGAGCTATGAACTGCTCACCAGCGAAGAATGGCTGGGCATAGATAAGGACAGGCTGTATTTCACCTGCTTCGAGGGCGACGAAAATGCCCCGCGAGATACCGAATCGCACGATCGTTGGGTGGAAATGGGCGTTGACCCCAGCCATATATTCTATCTTGGCGCAAAGCATAACTGGTGGATACCCGGCAACTCCGGCCCCTGCGGCCCGGATACGGAGATTTTCTTCGATACCGGCAAGCCCAAGTGCTGCCCTGAGTGCAACCCTTCCTGCGACTGCGGCAAGTACCTTGAAATATGGAACAACGTTTTCATGCAGTATTATAAGGACGCCGAAGGCAACGTGACCCCGCTTGCCAAGCGCAACGTGGATACCGGCATGGGCCTCGACAGGACCATTGCAACCCTTCAGGGCGCGGAAAGCGTATACGATACCGATGGCTTCGCCCCCATAATTGCCCGCATTGCGGAGCTGAGCGGCAAGAATTATAATGACGACGAAGCCACAAAGAAGGCCTTCCGCATAATTGCGGATCATATAAGGAGCGCAACCTTTATACTGGGCGACCCAAGGGGCGTTACCCCGTCCAATGTGGATCAGGGCTATATTCTGCGCCGCCTTATCCGCCGCGCGATACGCTTCGCCATGCAGATAGGCATACCGGAAAACAGCCTTTCCAAGGTTGCCGAGGCCGTTATAGAAAGATATTGCCATGTGTATCCCGAGCTCAAGGAAAATCAGGAAAAGATAACCACCGAGCTTGCCAAGGAGGAAGCCCGCTTCCAGCACACCCTCAAGAAGGGCATGAAGGAGTTTGAGCGCATGAAGGGCAGCTTTGCGGACGGCAAAATAGACGGCGTTACCGCGTTCCATCTTTATGATACGTTTGGCTTCCCGATAGAGTTTACAGAGGAAATGGCCCGCGAAAACGGCCTTACCGTAGACCGTGCGGGCTTTGAGGCCGCGTTCAGCGAGCATCAGAACAAGAGTAAGCAGGGCGCAGAGCAGCGCTTCAAGGGCGGCCTTGCCGAAGCAAACGAGGTTACCGCGCGGCTGCATACCGCAACGCATCTGCTTCAGGCTGCGCTGCGCAAGGTGCTTGGTGACGGCGTTGCGCAGAAGGGCAGCAACATAACAACCGAAAGGCTCAGGTTCGATTTCAGCTTTGAGCGCAAGATGACTCCGGAAGAGGTCAAGGAAGTTGAAAAGCTGGTCAACGAAGCCATTCAGGCGGACGTACCCATAACCTGCGAGGAAATGACCGTTGACGAAGCCCGTGCGCAGGGCGCAATAGGTCTTTTCGGCGATAAGTACGGCGAAAAGGTAAAGGTATATACCATGGGCAAATATTCAAAGGAGATCTGTGGCGGCCCGCATGCCAGCC
>ULYB01012244.1_pt1 | contig 13976 bp, 8 predicted proteins | sample 1961761 | NCBI WGS metagenome assembly ULYB01 (sample SAMEA4835852, study PRJEB28245) | human gut metagenome | biome: gut microbiome; material: fecal sample | place: Denmark | collected 2008
GTAGACCGCTTGACAGCGGGTGGGTGGTCCAGAGATTAAGGGCGGTGAGCTCACCACGACGTTCGACGACAAGGCCTCTAAGGATTTGACGGTTACGCTCGGCAAGGTCGAAGGCGCCGGCACGATCTCCATGACGGCAACCAAGGGTGCTGAAGGTAAGGCCTATGGTCAAGCGCTCACCGTCGATACTCTTGCTCTCTCCGAAGGCGATCTGAACTTCTCAGCCTCTGGTACGGGTGCTAAGACGGGGGCAATCAGTATCACGACTGCTGAAGCTGGAGACATTACGCTCGGCACAGATGAGGTCAAGCCTGATGGCTCTTCTGTCCCGACAACTGCGGCTAAGGCTGCCAACATCACTGTCAACGATGTAGCTCTTGCAGTCACGCTGACGGCTACTAAGGCTAACTTCGACTACAACGCCGGTACCGTTACCAATGCCGGTACCCTGACGCTGGCTGCTACGAAGGATGGTGACAATACCGGTGTCGTGACACTCGATAAGGATGTCTCCTTCGCCAACTCGGGTACTGTCGCTATCAAAGGTGATAAGGTCCAATTCGACGCTTCTTACGATGCTACGTCTGAAGCCAACAAGAGTGGCTACCTTGAAGTTAAGAGCACGGCTGCTTCTGACGGCACTATCACCGTCGGCGGCACGCTGACCGCTGATACCATCAAGCTCGGTGAGAAGACTGCTGATGATGCTAAAGGTAATCGTCAGGAAAAGAACCAGATCGTTCTGGATGCCGAAACCATTACCGTTGCTAAAGACGGCAAGCTCGACGTCAAAAATACGCTGACTCTTGAAAAGAACCTCACAGTTCAGGGCATCGTCAATACCGCCGCTACGGATGTGAAGGTTATTGGCTCCGGTGACCAAGCCACGAACAATGCTGTTAAGGTGACCGTTGGTGTCACGGATTCGACACATGCCGGTTCCGTGTCCCTCGGCAAGGTTACCGTCGGTGCAGGTACTGCTGATCAAGCCAATTCTTTGACGGTGTCGGTCGCAAATGGTGCTTCCGCTCAGGCTGACTCCCTTGATATCGCTGCTGAAGTTAAGGATAAGGACGGCTCGACCACCAAGAACACGGCCGGCAAGTTTGTCTTAGCTTCCGGCAAATTCAACGCCGGTACGCTGACCAACGGCGGTTCCGTTAGCATCGGCGACTCGGGTGCTGCGACGCTCACCGTCTCCGGCACTTCCGTCAATAAGGGTGAAGTTACCTTCAACCAGAGCAACAAGAGCGCTCTCGTCATCGCTGCTGACTCGACCTTCTCTAACGAAGGCGATCTCGGTAAAGCCGACAGCACGAACAGCGACATCACCGTCGCAGGTACGCTCACCAACGTTTATAAAGAAGAATCCAAGACGGGTGCTAATGACGGCATCACCGGCAAGATCAACGCTGCCACCGTGAACGTCGAGGAAGGCGGTGTGGTTAACGCCGCTCTCGGCGATAACTACAAGGTCACCACGACGAATGTTGCCGGTACGTTCGCTACTGATCTGAACGCTAAGCTCAAAGACGATGGCACGCTGGACACGACGGCTACAAAGGGTTTCAATACCCTCAAGCTCACGTCCCAGTTTGTCCTTAACGGCGGTTCCATCACTGATCGTGCTGAAACCCCGGCCGATATCAAGGATTTCTATATCGCTGATTCCGGTTCGCTTACGCTCGGCAGCGATAAGGAACTGGGTACGGTGGTTATTAAGACGACCAACGCAACGGATAAAGGTCTCATCGTTGAAGAGGGCGCCGTTACCGTCGCTGACCTTACCCTCACGAAGGGTACCGTCGTTATCGATGGCGAAGGCTCTCTTGCCGCCGATGCTCTGACCACGACGGAAAACGAAAGCACGATTGATGTGAGCAAAGGCACGCTCTCCACGACTCTTGCCGGCATTGGTCTCAAAATTGCTGATAAAGATGTTGAGCCTGTGAAGACGGCCGCTACGGTTGCAAACGGCACGATCAAAATCGCTCAGGACGGTGTTTGGAACCTCGACCTCGGCGAAAATGCTGTGATCAGTTCCGATGGTCTCAGCACGCTCAAGAGGCTCGTTGCTACGGATGAACTCAAAGGTCTTATCGACATTGGTTCTGCCGCTGTTGAAGTGAAAGGCCTCGATCTGACGAAGGAAACGACCTATACGCAAATCTCTGATGCGGGTCTTCTCGGTGTCAAAACGGATGCGCTTTCTCAGGCAACCATCACTGAAGTTAAGACGATTGGACAGACTGGTGATTTCGGCAGCCTGAAGCTTGATAGCTCAGTCAAGGATACGTTGGCCGTCATTGCTGGTACTTTGACGCTGAATGGCTCCGGTGCCGTCGTTTCTTACGAAAAAACCAAAGACAACTGGGTCGAAGCCAATGTCACCCTCAGCAAGGATGCAGGTCTCGTCACCACCGGTGAAAAGGCTACGATCGGTTCGATTTCGAAGGCTGCATCCGCTACAGGAACATTTGTCGAGGTTGCTTCCAACTCCCTCGAAGTCAAGGGCAATATCGACGTTGACGGGATCTACGTGGGCAACGATGAAGGCACGGCTTCTTCCCTCACGGTGACGAAGGTTGGTGATGCTTCCACGGTCAAGACGGGCGAGTTTGAAATCGAAGCCGGCGCCGCTTTTGTTGCAGCTGACGCTGATGTCACACTGACCTCAGATAAGAAGGTGAATTTCGACGACCGCTCAGGGGCAGATATTTATAAGGATGTCAACTACGTTGCTGGTTCCGCTGAAGCTAAGAACCTGAAGGTTACTAACGGTGATCTGCTTGTTACGGGCGACCTCAAGGTCACCGATACGCTGGAAGGCCGTGTGATCGTCGGTACGGATAAGAGCGCCGGTTCGCTCGTCGTCAATAACCTCAAAGGTACGGTCTTCGCTGATCCGGCCTGGGTTGACGGCAAGTCCGAAGCTGCCAGCACAGTGCTCGTTAAGGCTCTGGCTACTGAGGGTACGGTTGAAGCCGGCCGCAACTCCGTTGTGACCGTCGGCGGCGAAAAGGCCTTCACGGCCGATGAAGTTCAGGCGCTCACGGGCTTTACGCTCGCTGAAACGCCCACTGATGACAATGAAACGACGGGTGTTAAGGCTGTCAAATCCATCGATACCTACACCGTCAACTCTGTCGTGGTTCTCGGCGGCGATAAGACCACCGTTATGAACGGCGCCATCGTTGCTTCCAATTCGGAACAGCCGAGCGCTGGGCAGTATCAGGTCTCCATTGACCGCAACAGCATGTTGGTTGTGGACGCGCTTAAGCTCGATACCACTGGCGAAACTGCGCTTTTCGCTCAGCAGACGACCTTGGCAGATGGTTCCATCCTCTTCATCGACAATGCCGCCAACGGGCAGAAGTTCCTGCTCTCGAAGGCTAACGGTACGAGCTACAGGGCTGATGCGGTCTTCGAAGGCAATCTCCTGATGGAAGAAAGCTACAACAAAGAATCGAATACGCTCTCTATCGGCATGACTGATAAGAGTGAAGTGGTCGATAAGCTCGGCGACGTTGCTGGTCTCGACGCGATCTACGGCATGTATGAAAAGGGCGAAAACGTTGGCAACACCAACGCCAAGTTCTTCCGTGATCTCATGTCGTCGCAGACCTCTTCTGCCTATGACAAGACCACCGGCGAATGGAACTTCCAGACCATTCGCACGACTCTGAACGACGTCGCCGCCATCGGCGCCACGACGGGCGCTCAGGCCGTGACGATGGATGCCGTCAACCAGATGGCTGACACCGTTGCTGCTCGTACGTCCGTCCTCACGCAGCGCGCTCAGGGCGTCAATGTGTGGGTCGACGTCAACGGCGGCCGCTTCGAAGGCAAGAAGGTCATGGACGGTGCGGGCTACTCGTCCGACATCTATGCCGGCACCCTCGGCGCCGACTACCAGTTCGCCAACGGCGCCGTGCTCGGCGCTGCGCTCACGATCGGCACGGCCGACACCGACAGCAAGGGCACCACTGCCAAGACCTCGATGGATTCCGACCTCGTCGGCTTCTCCGTCTACGGTTCGAAGACGTTTGCGGACATCTGGAACGTCGCCGGCGATATCGGCTACCTCCAGGCCTCCAACGACGTCACGGAATCGGGCTACGGCTTCGGCGACTTCTCTGAAGACGTCAATGCCTTCACGCTCGGCGTGCGCGGTGAAGTGCTCACCAAGGCTGGTTCGGTCAACATCGTTCCGCACTTGGGTCTGCGCTACACGCGTCTCTCTACCGACGGCTTCACGGCCGGCTTCAACACCGAAATCGACGATCAGAACATCTTCCAGATGCCTGTCGGCGTGACGGTCTCGGCCGACTTCGAAACCAGCGGCTGGACGATTGCTCCGAAGTTCGACCTCTCGGTCGTTCCGACCTTCGGCGACAAGGACGCTGATCTCAAGCTCGGCATCACCGGTGTCTCGGCTTCGGACGATCTCTCCGTGCGCGTCATCGACTCCAACCCGGTTCAGGCCACGCTCGGCGTCAGCGCGACGAACGGTGCCTGGGGCTTCGGCCTCAACTACAAGCTGGGTGTGGGCTCCGACGACCGCATGAACAACTCGTTCAACGCCAACGTCCGCTACGCCTTCTAAAAGGCTTGTACCGCAGTTCTGATCGGGCGGTCCAGAGACCGCCCGTCAGGATGCGCGCAGCGCTCCCGGGCTTCCTTCCCGTCGTGCTCCAAGGGCGGCGGGAAGCCCTCTCGGAGCGCATCCACAGGCCTTCCGGGAGTGATCCCTGAAGGAGCCTCGCAAAGAGGCAATTGGAACCCGTCTCTCGCAGCAGTGCGCGGGACGGGTTTCTTTTTGCCTGCATTTTCCGGTCGGAGAGAATGATGAAGAAGAGTAGAGCTGAAACCTCGGGCGCTTTGTCGGGTGAGTTTGCCGATCGCGTGCGCCCTCCGTATGCGTCCGATGAAAAGCGCCGGCAGGCCGCAGAGCTCTTTGAGCACGGGATTGGCTACCAGCGCGCTTCACGCATTTTGGATCTGCCCGCCAATACGCTGCGGGATTGGGCCAGAGCATGGCGTGCGGGGAAGTTCCGCACCACCATCTCGCCGCACCTCTATCGCTATTCGGATGCCGTCAAACGAAAAGCCGTGCGCATGCGTCAAAAAGGACACACCTGGCATGAGATTGCGGAAGCTACAGGGGTCGGCGCGAGCACCTGCAAGCGGTGGATGGATAAACTCGGCCAGTCAGTAACTAAGGGCCGTACGGATGAAATCAGGCCCTAAGCGGCGCATAAAAATCAGCGGAAACGATCCTCAGGCGAGAGGGTGGGGCAGCCAAGGACAGGGTCGCCGTGCGGTGCTGCCAGACTCTATTTTTTCGTTCAGCAGGATGATTTCGGCTCCGTTTTTGTGTGAGCCCTGTCCGCCGAAGGGGTCGTCAGCGGCTGACTGCTCCCAGATGCTTTCTTTGGCTTGATGTTCGCAGCTTTGGTGGCTTCATCGTTGGTGCCTTGAATATCCGTTCTTTCGCTCTGCGGCTCTATGCCAAAAATCATGGTTAAGTAGCCCTTGAAATATTCTTCAAGGTTAAGCGGCATGACCTTGTCGATGATCCCTGCCCAGAAAATGCCCTGCATGACGGGTGCCATGAGCACCATGGGGTACTTCTTCACGAAGTCGGGGACATTGGAGGCTTCAATTTCCGTTCGAAGCGGGCTGCCCGGCGCGAAGTGCGGAATCAGAAATTTTTCGTAGATCGGTCGCGTGAGCTCGGGGCGGTGGAGACCTTCAGACCAAACAACACGCAGGATTCGAGCCAGCCGCCCGTGACCATTGTCGGCGAGGAGCCCGGCTTCCGTTCGCCAAAGTCTTTCAATCAGCGGCAGCGATGCGTGTTCGCTCGGCTGATCGAATTCTTTTTGGATTAGGACTGCGACTTCTTCGGCCAGCCCCAGGAGCAGTGCTTCCTTTCCCTTGAAGTATCCGTAGATGGTGCCTTTGGAGACGCCGGCCCGATGTGCAATATCTTCGACAAGCGCGGCCGAAAAACCTTTTGCTTCAAATTCGTCGAGTGCTGCATTGAGAATGCTTCTGCGGCGGTCTTCAGATTTTTTAGCCATATGCGTTGTCCAGTAAGCCCGACGCCGGCGTCTTGTCGGGAGGGGTCGGCAGTCTATTGAATCTTATGCCGGAAAAGCCAGGACGCCCAGGCAAGCGAGAGCATACCGGCTAATACGATCGGGATGAGAGAAGGAACAAGATCAGCGAATCCGGCATTTTCGAAGTAAATCGCCCGAAGCGCCACAATGGCATGCCGCAGGGGATTGATAACCGTCAGGGTCTGCAGCCACTCGGGCATCGCACGGATCGAAGTGAAAAGTCCCGAAAGGATAACGCACGGCAGCAGGAAGAAAATCACCATCACCATGGACTGCTGAATGTTGTTCGCCAAGGCAGAAATAGCGAGTCCCACGCCAACGAAGCATAGCGATATGCCGACGATGAAAAGGCCGAGCGTCAGGTAGGAGCTCGAGAAGGGCAGTTCAAACCAGAAAAGACCAATCAGGAAAATCGCGAGCGCCTGAAGACAGGCGATGATCGTGGGCGGTACGGCTTTGCCGGCCAGAATTTCAAGTGAGGAGGCGGGCGTCATGAGCATCATGTCAAACGATCCTTCCTCACGTTCGCGGGCAACGGAGAGTCCTGCCAAAAGCAGAACCTGCAGCATGGAAAGCAGAATCGTAAGCGACGGAATGATGGCGTAGCGCGTAATACCGTTCTCATTCCAGCGGTAGCGCTCAACGACGGCAAAAGCGGCGGATCTGCCGCGGTCAGCATTGATCTGGGCAACAATGCTGTTCACGTAGCCCATGGCAACGCCGGCCGTCGTGGAGTTTCTCGCGTCTGCGGCGGCGAACGCCTGACCGTTCTTTTCAAAATCCGGCGGGAAGTAGAGGCCGAGGAGCGCTGTGCTCGATGAGATCGTTTCTTCAAATTCGCCGAGCGACCGCGGCGCGGCCTTGAGTTCGAAAATACCGGTTCCGGTTATTCTGCGCACGACTTCCATGGAGCTCGAGGAGTGCGAAGCGTCGTAGTAGGTCCAGGGGACGCGCTCGAGGTTGAAGGTAGCGCCGTAGCCAAAGAGAACGGCCTGCACAATGACGGGAACAACGAGAATGAGGCGTGAGCCCTTGTCCTTTAAGAGCGCGACGAATTCCTTCCCGGCAATGGCAATGATGCGGTTCACCGAAGCCCAAAGCGCATCAAGGAGCTGAAAGCGGTTCGAGCGGGTCATGATGCGGCCTTTTTGGGGGAGTGCTTAGCTTCAAGCGGCGATTTGCCGAGCACTTTCAGGGCGCCGGCAAATAGCCCCGCAGTCCAAAGCGCGATCACCAGTGCGTTGACGGCAAGGGTCACAGGCTGTCCGCCCGAGAGAAAACAGATGCGGAAGGTTTCAACCGCATAGGTGGGCGGCAGCAGTCTGCCGACCACTTCAATCCAAACAGGGACGCTTCGCAGGTCGAAGATGAAGCCCGAAAGCATCATGGTCGGCATAAAGGAGGCGAGCACTGCCGCTTCGGTTGCGAGGAACTGACTTTTGGTTTTGGCCGAGACAAAAAGCCCCAGTGCTGCCGCCCATCCGATCAAGAGAAAGCCGGTGCCGAGGAGGACCCAGAGACTGCCGCGAAGCGGTTCATTGAAGAGCAGGAAGGCGAGGATGAGGCAGAGCAGAAAGCCGCAGTAGGCGATGAACGAGTAAGCCGTCCATTTGGAGAGCAGAATTTCGAGCGATGAGGCAGGCGTCGCAAAGAGCGACGTGAGGGTGCCGCGCTCCCATTCTCGGGCGATGACGATGCTTCCCATCAGACTCGCGGACACCGCCGAAACGATGACCAGAAGGCCCGGCACGAGATACCAGCGGGAATTGGCTTCATCGTTAAACCACGTTCTGGGGACGATGGTCACGGCCGGCAGATCGGCGTTCTGCACGTTCGAAGGGATGCGCCCCTCCTGAATTATTTTGGCGGCGGTCTGCGCCAAGATGCCGGCGGCATAGTTGCGAAAGATCACGGCTGAATTGCTGTCGACCCCGTAAATCGTGAGCTGAACCTGTCCTCGGCCAGAGGTCAGGGCGCGTTCGAAGCCGTTCGGAATTTCGAGAATAAACTCGATGTCTCGTTTTTCGAGCAGCGCTTCGGCTTGCGGACGGCCCTGCACGGTGCGGACGGCAAACTGCTTGTTGGCTGAGAGGTCGCGCGTAAATGCGAGCGCAGCCGGGGTGCGCTCCTTCAGTACCACGGCAGCCGGCACGGCTTCCATATCCATGGAAACGCCGTAGCCGTAAATGAAAAGCATGAGAAGCGGGAGCGCCAGTCCCATAAACAGGATGGAGCGATCGCGAAAGATCTCAATGGCTTCCTTTTTAAGGAGACTCAGGAAGCGGCGGGGTGAAAAGCGCAGGGCGTTCATGAGGGCGTCTCCTGACTGCGGCGGCCTGCTTCAACGATGGCGACGAATGCGTCCTCAATCGACATGCGGTCGACAACGAGACTTTGTCCGCTGACGGCGGAGAGAACGGCTGCGCGCTGCTTCACTTCACGCGGCGTTCCCAGTGCGAGCACTTTTCCCGCATCCTGAATGAGGAAGCGGTCGCAGTATTCCGCTTCTTCGAGAAAGTGCGTCGTCACCACGACAGAGGTGCCCGCAGATGCCAGCGCATTGATGCGGCGCCAGAAGGCGCGGCGGCTGGCAAGGTCGGCCCCTGATGTGGCTTCGTCCAAAAAGAGGATTTCGGGAGAATGGATCAGTCCGCAGGCCATGGAAAGATCTCGTTTGGCGCCGAATGAAAGCGATCCGGCTGTGGTGTCGCGGCGATCCGTCAGGCCGAAATCTTCGAGCGAAGCGTCAATGCGGTCCTGCAGCGCTTGGCCGAAAAAGCCGTAGCTGCGCCCGAAATACCGCAGGTTCTGCTCGACAGACAATTTGCCGTAGAGGGAAAACTTCTGTGCAACGTAGCCAATGCGGGCGCGTGCTCCCGCCTTGGCGGTGCGCAGGTCGTAGCCCGCCACTTCAATTTGACCTTTGGAGGGCACAAGGAGCCCGCAAAGCATGCGGAAAGTGGTGGTTTTCCCCGCGCCGTTGGGGCCGAGGAGCCCGAAGATTTCTCCGCGCCTCACCTCAAACGAGGTGTCAGCGACGGCCACAAAATTCCCGAACTTGCGGGCAATGCCGTCGGCGCGAATGACGACGGGACGCTCGGCGGTGTCATCGGCCGAAGCGGCCGAAGCGGCCGAAGTGTCGGAGACGTCTGACGGAGGACTGGCGAGACGATTCGCGGTTTTGGGTGCTCGCGGGAAGGTAAGGAGCGCATAGGCATCTTCGAGCGAGGGTTGGCGCGGCACGAACCCCGAAGGCACACGGGCGTCCTTCACCGGAAGCGTCGGCGCGAGTGTCGTTACTGCTGCGCCCCCCATCCGCGGCACGATGTCTAGAAATAGGGCGTCCGAGCGCGTGGCGGCGGTTTCTTCCGATAGCCGTCGGCAGAGCATTTGGGCGTCGTGTTCGGCGCGGTTGGCAAGCGGGAGCAGGTAGGTGCGCCCCTTGGCGCGCGAGATGAAGCTCTGCGGATTTTCGTCGGCAATGATGCGGCCCGACTCAAAAAGGAGCACGCGGTCAGCGGCCTCGGCTTCCTCCAAATACGCTGTCGAAAAAACGCACGTCATGGGGGTGTCAGCGAGCATCCTGCGCACTACCGACCAGAGTTCGCGTCGCGAGAGGGGATCCACGCCTACGGTGGGTTCGTCTAGGAGCAAGAGATCGGGAATCCGCAGGAGCGCGCTCGCGAGCGCGAGTTTTTGCTTCATGCCGCCCGAAAGTTTTCCGGCCTGACGTTCTTCAAACCCGGCAAGTCCGGTCATGCTGAGGAGTTCCGCAATGCGGCGCGCGAGGCCGTGAGCGCCATCGGCCTCCCCCTCAAATCCCCGCAGGCCCGCAAAGACCTCCAGGTTTTCGCGGCACGAGAGCGTTTTATAGAGCCCAAGCGTCTGCGGCATGAAGGCAATGCGAGTGGTGAAGTCTTCGTTGTCGGGGTCCGGCGTCGTGCCGAGGACCGAGAGACGGCCTTCGTCCGGTGCTTCCAGACCGCAGAGGAGCCGTATGAAAGTGGATTTGCCCGCGCCGTCCGGTCCCACCAACGCAATGAGCCGATCGGAGGCCTCAGCGCCCCCCGCTTTGAGGCTGATGCCGTCCACCGCACGGATCGGACGGGCAGCGTCGAGGGGGTTGGGAAAAGTCTTGACAACGCCCTCAAGACGGATCGCTGGGGCTAAAGCCTTCGTCATGGCGCGGCCTTGCTTGAAAGATCCAGGAAACCGCTTTGAGCCTCGGCTTGCGGCGCGAAGTCCACCGTCACGGGCTGGCCCAGACGGAGCTTATTTTCCGGATCCGAAAGCGTGAGGCGGACTTCATAGACGAGGAGTGTGCGCAGATCCTGTGTCTGCACGGTCTTAGGCGTGAATTCCGCTTCCGGGGAGATGTAGCCCACCGTGGCTTCGTACGCCGGCGTCGTATCCGTGGTGATGCGGGCCGGGGCGCCCTCTTTAATGAAGCCGAGCTGGGTTTCCGTCACATAAGCCCGCACCCACTTGGGCGAAGTGACGGCAATTTCATAGACGCGCTTGCTCGCACTCGCCATGTCGCCCGGTTCAAGCAGGCGGCTGCGGATAACGCCGTCGACGGGCGACTCAATGCGGCTTGCCACATCAATTTGGTAGTCGAGCGCTTTAAGCGCAGCTTCGCCCGCATCGCGGGCAGCCTTTTTGGCGCGAATTTCTTCAGGGCGCAGGCCCGCAGTGAGGCGCGCAAGATCGGCTTGCGTCGCGGCGAATACCTTGGTCAGATTGTCGGCATTGGATCGCGCTTCATCGAGCGCCTGGTCAGACGCCACATGGGCGCGGTAAAGCTTTTGCGTGCGTGCCAGCGTGGTCTGCGCCAGTTTGGCGCTGCTTTCGGCCGCTTCGGCCTGCGCGCGAGCCGCATCAATCTCTTCGGCGCGATAGCCTTCAAGCGCAAGCTTCCAGTCAGCGTCAAGTCCTTCGAGCTGTGCGGCCGTGCGTTCACGCTCGATTTTCAATGCCCTCAGATCGAGTTCACCCAAGGGTTCGCCCTTTTTCACGCGTTCGCCTTCCTCTTTGGCAAGCGAGGCAATGCGGCCGGAGGTTTCGAACATGAGGTCAACGGTGCGCATATCGACGGTTCCCCAGGCCACGGTCGGCGGGACACTGCGATGGGTTTCCCACCAATTGAGGCCGTAGTAGAGGGCTGCTGCTGCGGCGGCAGCGCCGACAAGAAGAACGATCTTTTTTGCGCTCGACATGGTGGCGAAATCCTTAGCGTGCATTCTGAACTGACCAGTCAGTTTAGAATCATTTTAGGCGTATTCTTCGCGCTCGTCTATGCAGACGCCATGGCCGAAACTAAAAATAATCAAGAGACCGTATAGGAGACATTGCGCAGAAGAATGCCGAGAAAAGCGGCAGCGACTGCGACCGTGAGGAGTGCATAAAAGGCCCAGCCTTCAACGGATTTTTCTTTGGTCTTCAGGTCCCGCACGGTCGAAAAGCCGATGTAAAGGCCAAAAAGCCCCACTGCGCCGACAAAGAGCATATTGCCGGTACTGAGTGCCGAGCGTGACGACCACAGGGCATAAAGGAGCATGAAGCCGCAGGCCGTGGCGACCAGTCCGCCCAGCAGGGCGAGCGCCTTAAAGAGATAGAGCCCAGCTTTAAAGAAGCGCCGGCGGCGGGGCTCAGGAATTTGATCGAGTTCAGAGATTTCCATAGCGTTTGCACTTTAGAGATCAGCGGCGAGGGGGCTTAGCGGACCGAGCAACGGCAGGCGCAGATTTGCCGCCTTTGGGCTTCCTGAGACTCATCGACGATGTGCCGGGAGAGGCAGGGGCGGGCGGAAGCGGGTCCGACGGCAGGGCCAGTTTGGCGAGCACGTCATAGACCGTCTGCAGGCGTTTCTCGGGGTCAGGGTTGGCGACATTAAGTTTGAGGCGCTCGGGCCCAAGCATCTGCGCGTCGCGCCGCGACTGCAGGAGCTTCACGAGGGCGAGCGGATCGAGGTTGGGCTTTGGCGTAAAGGCAATAATGATCGCCGCGGGAGCGGCATCAATACGGCGGATGCCGATCGCTTCGCACTTGAGGCGCAGTTTATGCACTTCAATGAGGCGTCGGGCGGCGTCAGGGAGTTTGCCGTAGCAGTCGACGAGCGCTTCGGTGGATTTTTCAAGGGCCGCACGGTCTTCTGCCGAAGCAAAGGCCTTGTAAAAGGCCAGACGCTGCGAAACATCGGGCACATAGGCCGAAGGGAGGAGCGCCGGGGCGTGAAGATTGATATCCGTCGAGAGCTGCAGCGGATCGCCCGCCTGCGGCGTTTCACCGCGCTTTAAGGCCTTCACGGCCTGCATGAGCATGCGGTTATAGAGGTCGTAGCCCACCTCGGCGATTTCGCCGCTTTGATGTTCGCCGAGCACCTCGCCGGCGCCGCGGATTTCCAAGTCGTGCATGGCGAGGTAAAAGCCTGAACCCAAATCTTCGAGCGCCTGAATGGCATCGAGACGCTTCTGGGCATCCTTCGTGAAGGCCCCATCGGGCGGCGTGAGCAGATAGGCATACGCCTGATGGTGCGATCGGCCGACGCGGCCGCGCAGCTGATGGAGCTGCGCGAGACCGAATTTGTCGGCACGCTCAATGATGATCGTATTGGCCGAAGGCACATCAATGCCGGTTTCAATAATCGTGGAGCATAAGAGCACGTTAAAGCGCTGCTGGTAGAAGTCGCGCATCACGTGCTCAAGCTCGCGTTCGTGCATTTGCCCGTGGGCAACGGCAATGCGGGCTTCGGGCACAAGCGTTTCGAGCCGGGCGCGGGCGTTTTCGATGGTGTTCACTTCGTTATGGAGGTAGTAGACCTGTCCGCCGCGCTTTAATTCGCGAAGCACTGCTTCACGGATCGTACCGTCTTGTTCGCTCGTCACAAAGGTCTTCACAGCAAGGCGGCGTTCGGGAGCGGTGGCAATGACGGAGAAGTCGCGGATGCCTTCAAGACTCATCGACAGCGTGCGGGGAATCGGCGTCGCCGTAAGCGTGAGCACATCGACTTCAGCACGGATTTTGCGGAGCACTTCCTTTTGGCGCACGCCGAAGCGGTGCTCCTCATCAATGACAACGAGCCCCAAATTTTTGAACTGCGCTTTGTCGGAAAGCAGTTTATGCGTGCCGATCACGATGTCGACCGTGCCGTCAGCCAAGCCCGCGAGTACTTTGGCTGATTCTTTTCCGGTGCGAAAGCGTGAGAGCTCGGCAACCGTCACCGGCCAGGCACGGAAGCGGTCGCGGAACGTGGCGGCGTGCTGCTCGGCCAAAAGGGTGGTCGGACAGAGAACCGCCACCTGACGCCCCGACATGGCGGCGATAAAGGCGGCGCGAAGCGCGACTTCAGTTTTGCCAAAGCCCACATCACCGCAGACCAGCCGGTCCATCGACTTCCCGGAAGTCATGTCGTCGACCACCGCATTGATGGCCGTGGACTGATCGGGAGTTTCATCAAAAGCGAAGCCTTCGCGAAAGGCTTGATAGTCTGCCGGATCGATCTTGAAGCGGATGCCTTCGCGCGTGCGGCGAATGGCATACAGATTTAAGAGCTCGGCCGCCGTATCGCGAACTTCCTGCGCGGCCTTGCGCTTGGCCTTTTCCCAATCGCCGCGCCCCAATTGATGGAGCGGCGCATGCTCCGGATCGGCGCCGGCATAGCGCGAGATGAGCTGCAGATTGGTAATGGGCACGAAAAGTTTGGCGTCGTTCTTATAGGTGATCTCCAAAAATTCCGCGTCGCCGTCCGGCGTCTCCATATGTACGAGGCCTTGATAGCGCCCGATGCCGTGGTCGGCATGGACGACGGCGTCGCCGGGCTTGAGTTCGGCGACGTCGCGCACCATCATCTCC
>ULYB01014211.1_pt1 | contig 13906 bp, 9 predicted proteins | sample 1961761 | NCBI WGS metagenome assembly ULYB01 (sample SAMEA4835852, study PRJEB28245) | human gut metagenome | biome: gut microbiome; material: fecal sample | place: Denmark | collected 2008
CTCACCCGAATCGACAAACTGCCATGATTGCCAAACTCTCGAAAGGCGGCTCCTTCAGCGGAGCCGTCCAATACATTTTCGGTCCCGGGAAGGGCGCCGATTGCCTGGCCGGGATGGGCGTTCTGTTCAAGGACACGCCCTCCATCATCCGAGGATTCGAGCGGCAGGCTGCGCAAAATCCCGGGGTTTCGAAACCCGTAGGACACGTTGTACTCTCCTTTTCGCCCCGGGATGCCGCCCGGTTGGACAACCGACTGCTGCTCTCCATTGCGGTGGAGTATCTGGACCGGATGGGGATCAAGGATACACAACTTATCATTGTCCGCCACCGCGACCGGGAACATCCCCACCTGCATATTCTCTTCAACCGTGTGGGCAACGACGGACGGACGATCTCCGACCGCAACGACCGTTACCGTTCGGAGCGGCTCTGCAAACAACTGACCGCCCGCTACGGGCTCTACTTTGCTTCGGGCAAAGAACAGGTCAAGGAGTACCGGCTGCGCGAACCGGACAAGACAAAATATGAAATCTACCATGCCCTGTGCGATACCGTTCCCCGCTGCCGCAACTGGGAGGAGCTGACGGCGGCCTTGCGCCGCGAAGGTGTCACTACGGAGTTCCGGATGCGCGGAGGCACCTCCGACGTGCAGGGGGTCGTGTTTGCCAAAAACGGCTACCCGTTCAACGGTTCGAAGATCGACCGGCAGTTCAGCTATTCGAAAATCGACACCGCACTGGAACGAAACAGCCGACAGGCGCTTGCTTCCGAACGACAATCGGCTCCGACCCTGACACCCTCGTTCAGCTACCTGCTGGACGATTTGCTACGTCCGAGGTTTGATCCCGACGAGGCGGAACAAATCCAGCAGGAACAACAGCGCAGACGTCGCGGGCGACGGCGCTAATACACAACATCATAAGGCTCCATCAGATGTTTTACGCTTCAGAGGGTGCTTAATTTTTATTTAAAGCAAAAATCTTAGATTAAATTATTAACTTTGTATTCATCCCCAAAATACAATTGATGAAAAAAACCAAAACATATACATTCATAGATCTGTTTGCCGGAGCTGGAGGACTTTCAGAAGGCTTCATCAGAGCCGGATATACGCCGATTGCGCATATCGAAATGAACAAGGACGCCTGCAATACGCTGAAAACACGATCGGCATTCCATTATCTTCAGAAAAACGGAATGCTGGCAATCTATGAAGATTACCTCAAACACAAGGAAGAGGGAACCGACGGGAGCAAACTCTGGAACCAGGTTCCGAAAAGCGTGACCAACACCACGATTTGTGCGACGATTGGAGAGAATACGATTGATGATATTTTCAGAAACGTGGACGAACTCAAAGGCAAGCGCAAGGTGGATATCATCATCGGAGGCCCTCCCTGTCAGGCCTATTCCGTCGCCGGCAGAGCACGTATGGGCAAGGAGGTCGAGAAGGATCCTCGAAACGAACTGTACAAATATTACGTACGGTTTATCAAGCACTATGATCCCGAGATGTTCGTATTCGAAAACGTATTGGGTCTGTTGACAGCCAAACGGGGAGAGCCCTTCGCGGATCTCAAACGACTGGTTGACGAGCTCGACTATGACATGGACTACAAGGTTCAGGTTGCCTCCCAACATGGAGTTCTGCAAAATCGACAGAGAGTCATTATCGTAGGCTGGAAACGAGCCGTAAAAGGATCGAAAAGCCCGTACCATTATCCAGAACTGCCCGTGGAAGAGTGCCCCTATCAGGTACTGAGAGATCTGTTCTCGGACCTGCCAGCGCGAAAGGCAGGCGAAGGGAAATTCTGCGAAGCCGTTTCATACGTCAAGCCCTTGTCCGAAATGCCGTACCTGGACCGGTCAGGAATACGTGGCGAACTTGATTTTACAACCCAGCATGTAGCCAGGCCGACCAACGAGAACGATCGAAAAATATACAAGATAGCTGTCGAAAAGTGGTTGAATGAACACCATCGGTTGAACTATGCACAACTGCCGGCCGAACTGCAGACTCATCGAAACAAGAAAACCTTCCTCAACCGTTTCAATGTTGTCGACCCAAACGGGTACAGCCACACGGTAGTAGCACACATCGCCATGGACGGTCATTACTACATCTATCCGACGCTGCATCCAACATTGGAAACGGTACGCTCCATTACGGTTCGGGAAGCTGCCCGTCTCCAGTCCTTTCCGGACGATTACTATTTCGAAGGGAGCCGGACTTCTGCCTTTAAACAGATTGGCAATGCCGTACCGGTCGTACTCGCTCAAAGAATTGCGGAGGCCATCAAAAAAATGTTGTAGAATTTTTCAGACTACCTTCAACCCGACAATAAAACCTGCCTGCAACCATGGACTTCTCCTCTCTGAAAACCGCATCAGCCATTCCGGGGGCCGCAGCGATGATCGAAACGTTTCGAGCCATCGGCTACAGTCTGGAAACGGCAGTTGCCGATATTGTGGACAACTCGATATCGGCATCGGCCAAAAACGTATGGATCAACCGGATCTGGAAAGGAGGAGATTCCATTGTAACAATCAGGGACGATGGACACGGCATGTCCGGAGACGAGATTATTCAGGCCATGCGGCCCGGAGCACAGAATCCGCTGGAAGAACGGTCGGCAACGGACCTGGGACGTTTCGGTCTCGGCCTGAAGACCGCCTCCTTTTCACAATGCCGGACACTGACCGTCATGAGCAAAACCCGGGGACAGTCTCCCGAATTCTGGACATGGAGTCTGGACCACGTTGCTCAATGCGACAGATGGGAACTGGTCCATTGGCTTCCGGAAGGTTTCGAGCATGAACTGGACGACCTCACGTCCGGTACCGTCGTTATCTGGACGGATCCGGACCGGATTATACCGGCCACGACAAAAGCCGAGAACGAGAATGCCAAACGGAAGTTTTCGGAGGCATTCGACAAGGTCAAAAAGCATCTTTCAATGACCTTTCACCGGTTCCTTGAGGCCAATTCCGTAACAATACATTGGTGCGGACATGAAATTGAGCCATGGGATCCTTTCTGCCTGAAAGAAAGCAAGGTACAGGCCATGCCGTCCGAACAGATCGGAGAGCAGGTAACCGTCAAGGGATATATCCTGCCCCACAAGAACAACTTCTCTTCGGAGGCCGCATACAGACAGGCCGAGGGAATCTTCGGATTTTCCGCCCATCAGGGATTCTATGTCTATCGCGGAGACCGCCTGCTGCTGGCTGGAGACTGGCTGGGACTGTTTCGCAAGGAAGAGGCCTACAAACTGGTCCGAATACAGATCAATCTGCCCAACAGCGTGGATTCCGACTGGCAGATAGACATCAGGAAAGCCAAGGCAGCGCCCCCCGTCGGATGCAGACAACAGCTTGAATCCTATGCCAGACAGGCCTGCAACAAAGGATCCGAGGTTTACAGGCACCGCGGGCGAATCCTCAAACAACGGGCCGGACAGGATTTTCAGAGCCTTTGGCTGGAAAAGAAAAAGGACAACAAATGGTCTTTCGTCGTCAACCGGGAACATGCGCTTGTCCGCAACATACGGGAACTCGCCAAAGAAAATCCGGACCAGGCCATTGACATGCTGCTGAAATTCGTGGAGGAATCCATCCCCTCCAAAACCATCTATGTACGGGAGGCCAACGATGACGACAGCCAGAAACAACCCTACTCGGACATGGATCCCGAACTGCTCCGCACGATGATACGGCGAATTTACGAAAGACAACTCGCCCAAGGACTGACTCCGGAACAGTCGAGACTGGCCCTGAAACAAATGGAACCATTCAACGAATACGAAGACCTGATAGACGAACTGCAATGAATGAACTGAACGAAAAGGCAATCAACATGTGCCAGGCCCTGATCGGATTCAAGCCCGGTGTCAGCGACGAAGAAATAGACACGGCGATTTCCACGGTCACCAGCTTACCCATGTTTGCCGGGCTGGACAAGATCGAGCTGAAGAAAAGCCTGCTGGCCATCTATAACGTAAAGGTGGATACCTACCAGATTCTGGAAGGACGTGACGCCCGTATTCCCTGGCTGAAGGAGTTCAAGGCGGAACGTCGTTCCGAATGGCAGTTCTGGACCCGATACAAGAAATATCTGGCCGAACAGAAGCATTTTGCTCCCGAGGTCATCTCCCAGTTGGACGATCTGACCGACCGTATTCTGGACAAGCTGTTCAATCCGCAGCGCAACGATATCGTCATCAACAAGAAAGGGCTTGTCGTCGGTCAGGTACAGTCCGGCAAGACGGCCAACTATACGGGACTGATCTGCAAGGCTGCCGATGCCGGATTCAACCTGATTATCATTCTGGCCGGCATACACAACAACCTGAGGAGTCAGACACAGAACCGCATTGACGAAGGTTTTCTGGGATTCGATACGCAGAATACCAGAGCATACGACATGAACAGGACCATTCGAATCGGCGTGGGTCTGATTCCCGGTTTTGACAAGGCCATTGCAAATTCCTATACGACAAGCACCGAACACGGTGATTTCACCAGTCGGGCGGCAAATACGGCCGGATTCAACTTCAACAATCCGCAGCCGATCATTCTCGTCATCAAGAAGAACGCATCCGTACTCAACCGACTCTTCAACTGGCTGCAAACACAGTCCATCCACGATGTCATAGCCAACAAGTCCCTGCTGCTTGTCGATGACGAGGCGGACAACGCCTCCATAAATACCAGTCGGGACGGCGATGATCCAACCGCCATAAACAAAAACATATGCAGGATCATCAAGCTGTTCAACCAATCCGCCTATGTCGGTTACACGGCCACACCGTTTGCCAACATCTTCATACCACTCGACAAGGACGACCTTTTCCCGAAGGACTTTATCATCAACCTCCCGGCTCCGGACAACTACATCGGTCCCGAAAAGGTCTTCGGGACTTCGGCAGATCCCGACGGTAACGAAGATCTTCTGCCCATTGTTTTCCCGGTTACGGACAGCGATGCGTTCGTTCCCGCCAGACACAGGAGAGACGACCCGAAACCGACCGTGGATGATATTCCGGAGTCGTTGAGAACCGCCATCAAGTGCTTCATCGTTACATGTGCCATACGCATTGCCCGCGGCCAGGAAAACAAGCACAACTCCATGCTGATTCACGTATCGCGTTTTCAGGCGTGGCAGAATCACCTCAAGGAGATCATCGACCGCCTGTTCAAATACTACAAGAGCGAAATAGAGGCGGATGATCCAACCATGCTGGAAGAACTCCGGCAGATTTTCGAGGAAGACACTCCCGATTACCGTTCATACCGTACCATTACCGGAGAAATCATCGAGTCACCGATTCTTTCCCGCATCGACAACAAAATACGAAGCCACACCTGGGAGGAGATCAGGCCTCTGCTCTATCGGGCCGTACAGAAGATAGAAGTCAAGTCCATCAACGGAACATCCGGAGACAGCCTGACCTATTACGAGAACGAAAGAAACGGCATATCGGTCATTGCCATCGGAGGAGACAAGCTGTCTCGAGGGCTTACGCTCGAGGGACTGTCCGTAAGCTACTTCCTGCGCGCATCGAAGATGTACGACACGCTGATGCAGATGGGACGATGGTTCGGCTATCGCCCCGGCTATGTGGATCTTTGCCGGCTCTTCACCAGCAACGAGTTGAACGAATGGTACCGCCACATAACGCTTGCCAGCGACGAGCTCCGGGAAGAGTTCAGGTACCTGGCGGAATCCGGAGGGACGCCGGAGAACTACGCCCTGAAGGTTCGTACGCATCCCGGACAGCTGCAGATCACGTCCGTATCCAAGATGCGCCACACGAAAAACATTCAGGTTTCGTGGGCCGGGCGTCTGGTAGAGACCTACCAGCTGCTCCGGGATCCGGTCTCCAAACGGAACAATCTGAAGGCAACAGACAGTCTGCTCTCGGAGCTCGGAGCTCCCGTCATGATCAAGAGCGACTGTCTGTGGACCGGCATATCTTCCGACACCGTCTGCGACTACCTGTCCCGGTTCCAGTTGCCCGGATCACTGACCAAGGTCAACCTTGACCTCATATGCAACTATGTCCGGGATCTGAACGAAGTCGGAGAACTCGTTTCCTGGGACATTGCGCTGATGAGCAAGAGTATCGACAAGGACACATGCGTTCACACCTTCTCGAACGGCGTACGGGTCGGTTGCTTCGTCCGCAGGCAGGCGGAAGATGCACAAAATGCCGGGACCTACTATATCCGCAGGAACCACATCGTCGGCAATCCGACCGACGAATTCATCGACCTTCCCGCCGACATGCTGTCAAAAGCTCGTGACGAGACAAAAAAACGAAAATCACAGGCCGGTGAAGAGTGGAAACACGAATATCCCTCACCACAGCTCGTCAGACAGGAGTTCCGGTCCAAACAGACTCCCCTGCTCATGATTTACCCGTTGAATCCGGAGTCTTCCAACATGCCTGGTGTAAAGGACGCGGTCTCCTATACGAAAGACGATGAACCGTTCATCGGATTCGCCATCGCATTTCCACACAGCGATACCGACAAGGCCGTCTCCTATGTCGTCAATCAGGTAGCAGACTTTGCGGTTACGGAAGAGGACTTCGACAGCACCAACGACAACACCTATGATGAACAGTAATTCAATAACCGACATATGGAACAATCTGGCCTCGGCAAAGGAAGCCGGATTCACCAAACGCAGGATTCCGGTTGAGTCTCCCTTGTTCGTATACGGGACATACCGATATCCGGACAACCTGTACGGCATCGCTTTCTCTCATGACAGCAGCCGGAGCATTCCGGCAGACCGATTCAAAAGTCTGAAGGAACTTGAGATCCAGCAAATGCCGGATAAAAGTTTCGAGCACAGAAATCTGCTGCAGATTCAGCTGCGTCACACGGACTGCCTCGGTGTATTTGCCACATTGTGCACGGACCTGACGGAGGCCGTAACCCGGACATCTACCGAAGAGGCCGCCATCCGCGTCGTACTGAATCAGCTCGAGATGTGGAGAACCCTTTTTGACCGTGGTCTTGCCGCAGGGCTCACCCCGTCCGAACAGCAGGGACTGTATGGCGAACTTCATCTGCTGACCCGCATGCTGCGCCGAAACACCGGGTCCAAAGCGACAATCATCGGCTACTGGGTCGGTTGCGACAAGGCCATGAGAGACTTTCAGGGCAGGGACTGGGCCATTGAGGTAAAGACTACGTCAACCAACAGTTCGGACCGTCTTACGATAAACGGAGAGCGTCAGCTGGACGATTCTCTGCTTGACAGGCTGTTTCTGTATCACCTTTCCGTGGAGGTATCCCGAAAAAACGGGCAGACCCTGAACAGGGAAATCGAGGATCTGCGAAAAATGCTGTCGGACGACGCTTTCATCCTTCGTCAATTCAACACCAGTCTGACCCATGCGGGATATTTCGACGAACATGCACCGCTCTACCAGGATCGCTGCTACAAGGACCGCGGGGGACAGGCCTATCGCATATCGGGGGACTTTCCCCGTATCGTGGAACAGGACCTGCGCAACGGGGTCTCCAATGTTACATATGTCATCAACACGTCCGCCTGCGAAGGATACCAGGTAAGTGACACGGAACTCTTCAAACAGACAATCGACCATGAAGGAGATTGACAAATTCTATCAGTCCCTGATGCAGGACGTTGTCGCCATGCAGTCGGGTGACGAGGACGGCAACACCCAGGAACAGATATTTACCCGAATCTGTCTGGACATGCTGTCCGATGCAGCCGAAACGGAAAACGTATCGGTTGCCTACGATGAACGAGATCTGAAGAAAAAGGGACAGCACAAAATCAACGGATATGCGATTTCGGACAACTACGAGACCGTGGATCTGTTCATCACCCTTTATGCCAACATCACGGAGATCCGTACGATTCTCAAGAGCGAAATTGATACGGCTTCAAGGATGATTACGAACTTTTTCCGCCGGGCCGTATACAACGACTACGTCAACGAGATTGCCGAGTCCTCCGAGATCTTCGAATTCGCCAATACGCTGGCCAACTACGCCGAATTGCGCAACAATCTGATTCGTGTAAACGCCTTCATCCTGACAAACGGCACATACAAGGGCGAACTGCCGGCCAGTCAAACCATCTGCGGATACAACATCTACTACAAGGTCATAGACATCGAATACCTGTACAAGATCTCCGAACAGGCCGGTGTTCCCATCGAACTGGATTTCGAAGACCTGAACGGTCTCCGGTACGACATACCCTGCCTTGCCGCCAACCTGAACAATCCCGAATACGAAGCCTATGTAGCCATAATCCCGGGAGAATGTCTTGCCCAGTTGTATGACTGCTACGGAGCCAGACTGCTGGAACAGAACGTACGGTCGTTTCTTCAGTTCACCGGAAAGATCAACAAGGGCATACGGGAAACCATCAAGAACGAACCGCACATGTTCCTGGCCTACAACAACGGCATTGCGGCAACCGCCGACCACGTCGAGCTGGATGAAACGGGACACTTCATCAGACATATCAGCAATCTTCAGATTGTGAACGGAGGACAAACGACCGCCTCCATCTTTTACACGAAGAAAAAGGACAAGGCGGATATCTCCAGCATTCTGGTTCAGGTGAAGCTGTCCGTCATTAAGGTCAAGGATCAATACGCGGACATAGTTTCACGAATATCACGTTATGCCAATACCCAGAACAAGGTCAACGATGCCGACTTCTCGGCCAACAATCCGGCCCTTGTAGAAATCGAGCGAATTTCGAGATACGTATTTGCCCCGGCGACTCCGACCAACAACCTGCAAACAGCCTGGTTCTTTGAACGTGCGCGCGGACAATACAAGACCCTGCGGGCCAAGGAAGGATTCACGAAATCGCGTCAAAAGGCCTTTGACCTGAAATATCCCAAGAAACAGGTCGTCACGAAAGTGGAACTTGCCAAATATGTCAATGCCTGGCAGGAAACATACAACGGCAAAAATCTGGCTATCGGACCACATATCGTTGTGCGAGGAAATGAAAAGAACTATGCCCGCTTCATAAGCTACACTCTCCCGGACGCCAAACATATTGATGTTGCATGGTTTGAAGATGCGATAGCCAAAGCCATTCTGTTCAAAACGGCAGACAAGCGATACGGTACAAAACTCACAGGAGATCATATCGGAGAATTGAAACAGGTTGTTGTTCCATATACGCTGTCTCTTCTGAACATCATTACGAACGGCAAACTGGATTTATATCGAATCTGGAAAAATCAGTCTGTTTCACCGGCCCTGTCAGATTTTATATACGATCTGATGAAGCAGATCAACGGGTTTATTCTCAGAGAATCCCCCGTTTCCCACTATATCGAATGGGCAAAAAAGGAAGAGTGCTGGTTAAAAGTTCGCTCAAATAGATGGGCTTACAATCTCGATGAAATTCGTCAGGACTTCATTGATGAAAAGAATCCACCCAAGCGCAACCATAAAAATGATGTTGAAGACGAAGAGTCGGACAATCGACACAAGGAAGGCATCATACGGGCCATTCCATTCTCTCTCTGGAAGAAGATAGAGACATGGGGCCGTGATACGGGAATGCTGCAACCGACCCTGACCTCCCTGGCCAGCGATATTGCATACAAGATCAAGAACAACCGCAAACTAAATGACAGCGATATCTCCAGAGGTTATCTGATTTACGAGAATGTCTGGCAACACAACCCGGAACTTCTTGAGGAAGCCGACAGTCTGGCCGAGCAGGATCGAGCAAAAGCAGAAGAGGCTTCAGATACCTCGTCTCAACGGACAGACGGTCAGGACGAGATTACATTGGAGCTGATACAGTCCATGGTAGAATGGGACAAACGCCGACGAATCCTTGAGGACTGGAAATGGAAGGCCATGAAGGATGTCACCGATGGAACGAAACCGTTAACCGACAGGATGAAATATGCCTTCTACTTCAACCTGCAGAAGCTCAAGAAGGCAGGATTTCCCAATTGACAAGCGCCATGGACATCTGGAGCCGCGAAAAAAGATCCGAGGTCATGTCCCGAATCAGAAACAAGGGTACGAAGCCGGAAGTTACGCTTCGCAAGGCCCTTTTCGCCCGTGGATTTCGCTATCGCGTCAATGTCAAAACTCTTCCAGGGAAACCGGATATCGTACTTCCTCGATACAAGACGGTCATTTTCGTTCATGGATGTTTCTGGCACGGGCATCCCGGCTGCAAATATGCATACACCCCCAAGAGCAATACGGAATTCTGGATTAACAAGATATCAGGCAACAAGGAACGGGATGCAATCGTAAAACGCGAACTTGAAGAATCTGGTTGGAAGGTAATCATCGTCTGGGAATGTGAAATCAGACACGGCAAGAATTTCGCCGATTTAACCAATGGCTTATGCAATAAAATACCGAACAATTTATGAGATTATTTTAATTAGTTGAGAATACCTAACATAAACAACATGGAAACATATACAATAGCAACATTAAAGAAGGCCAATAGACAAAATTCTTTTCTCTGTCCTAGTACTCCACACATATATTTCTGTGCTGTCATCGAAATGGACTATGATGGACCGGACTTGATGGGGCCTCCAATATCCGATTTTGTAAAGGTCGACTATGAAGGCAAACCAGCCCTCGCCCTTGTATACGATTACGACTCAAGCGGAGAAGACATGACAGTCCGCGACGCTGTCAATACCGCAAGACATCTGGGGCTTTCAGACGATGCGCCACTCTTGATGATGGACCAGAAAACCGGTAAGGTATATCCTATAATCAAGGCTCATTCATGCATAGATATGCTGCTTTTTATCACCAGCGAGACAAAATACGAGTAGTCAATAATATCAGGGCAGCTTGATACCTCTCTCTGTTTTATTCTTTGAGAGCCATCTCTTCCATGACAAACTCTTTGTACAAGAAAGGTATGAGAACTTCTTTCTCATGCCATAACAATTACAGGCTATAAATTAAGCCGCATCAGCATAGAATAAAAGATCATCTTTGTTTACGCGGTTTAATTTATAGTTTCAATTTGTGAAAAAACAGGAGAAACAACCTCCAATATCACCCCAGAATTGGATAAATATTCAATCCTAGATTTAGAGATTTACAGAATTCCAGATTTCTGTAAATCTCTAATAAACTACCGACATAACTACTTCGATCGTTGCTCTTTCAGCCGCAGTAAATGCCGTTGGGGATCGAATCCGATTGCCTCGCCACTTGCTTCTCCGGCCCGAATGGCAGCCGACAAGACTGCCAACCGGTAATCTTGTTCCAAGTCATGCTGTTTTGGCCGATCCGAAGTTGCAGACTCCGACCGATATTTTGAGATGCAAACCTTTTTCATAAACTTAACCTATAGCAGAATCCAATCGAACGGCTATCTACCACCTTCGACCTATAGGACCAAATATACAAAAAAACCGCCTGCTTCCGCAAAATTTTCCGCATTTGGAGAATTCCGGGATTTTCACTACTTTTGCATTGTCTGACAGGAAGATACAGACGCGATGCAACGCAGCGCAGAAAACCGGTGGGCAAGGCGGTAACCGGACCTTGAAAATTCGCTTAATATTCTGATATACAGATAGGTTTCTATTGTGTCGGAGTACCTTTATCCGCACAAGGCGACTGCAGCGGGCGAATCCAAGGATTCGCCCGCTTGTTTTGTAAAAAGGAGACAAACTTCAATTTCTCGATTTAATTCGTTATATTTACATAACAATATCCATTACAGATAAATCGAGCCCTTCTTCGAAAAAAATATCCCCAACCAATACTTCACATGAAACACATTTTACTTTGCGCACTGTTCGGATCAATTGTCAGCGGCCTTTCAGCCCAAGAACAGCAAGGACAAATAGACTCGATCTATTACAACGAATCGGGAACAGCCGCACAAAATCCTGCGTTTGCCGATTATCTGCGAATCGCATTTTATCCTGCCGACTCCACTGCAGACAAAAGATTCAGGGATTTCTATATGACGGGAAGAATCCGAAGGGAAGGCTGTTTCCTTCAAATCGACACGTTGGACGACAGCAGGAGCAGATTCGACAAAACGAATAAATCATATTACCCCAGCGGGCAACTTCATGAAGAAAAGTACTATTCAAACGGGCATCTCGAAGGAGAGTATAAACAATATGATGAAACCGGGGAACTGAGACTCGAAGCCTTCTATCTTTCCGGAAACCTTTCCGGCCTGCATAAAACCTATCAAGAAGACGGTAGTTGTCGAATTGTAGAATACGATTCAGGACTACCGATCCATGACTGGTATTTGTTAGCAGACCAACAAGGCAATATGCTCAAGTTTCGAAGCGCAGACAACTCGCTCATCTGGGAAACCCCAGCCATTGCTGAACGGTTCACCGATTACCGGGACGGGAAGCCTTGGGAGGTGTATTACAAAAACGGACTGACCATTGCCTTAACGAGTTCGGTTGTCCGGGACTACGGCAAATGGCACAGAATTGATCTCCGGCTCTCAAACAATTCAACAACTCCGATCGAGTTCGCTCCGGAGATCAACATCACAGCCTATTCGGTAGACGATCTCAACCAAACAAATAATCTGCCGGTTTGGTCGTACAATGCATACATGAAAAAAGTAAAACGCGCACAGAATTGGTCTGCGGCTCTCATGGGAATCAGCGAAGGAATGGCCATGGCCGGAACCGGCTACTCAACTTCAACGACCTACGGATACAGTTCAAATGGAAGTTACTCGACATATACTACAACAACATATAACCCGACAGCGGCATACCAAGCCAACATGGCATCACAACAGCGAATCGCTAATTTCAGCCAAGCATTGCAAGATGAACAAAACATCAAAGAAATGGGCTACCTGAAGAAAAACACAATCTATCCTGGGGAAACTATATCCGGATTCGTCCATGTCGAGTGGAAAAGAGGGAACCGGGTTGTTTTCATCATCAATATCGAAGGCGCAGAATACCTATACGAATGGATGTTCGACCGGAAAAGTACTTATTTAATCAACGAATGAATAATAAACACTACTTCCGTATTATAGACAATAAGAAACATTCATTCTTCAGGCTAATGCGCACCATAAAACCTGGATCAAGATGACATAACATATTAGAATTCTCTTTATCCGCACAAGGCTTGTCACAACCCGGCCATCGCATCGCGGCGTACCCGACTCTCCGCAGAACGGCCGTTATTCGAGTCGTCGGCAAACCGTCGTCCCAACGATAGATGGATCCTCTTGCCATATCGGCCAGGTCTTCCGGGAACCGTGTCGAAAAGCCACAAAACAAAGGGTGGATCCTGCATGCGGATCCACCCTTTGTTTTCCAGAGAGTCGTCTACTCGACAGCCTTGCACTGCTCCGATCCGGAGATCCCGATCGCCGAAGCCGGGAAGAAGGGTACCTGCTGCTTCGTCGCTGCCGAAGCCGCCGGCGAGAGTTCGTTGCCCTCGGCATCCACAAGCTGCACCATGGTATAGGGCCCGACGAAGTAGTCCAGGGAGGTGTAACCCTCCGCAATCGGCAGGTAGTAATATGAGGTGGAGCCGGTCCTGCGTTCATAAAGCTCCAGGCAGGTGATGGTGAAGTTCACCCCGCTGGTCAGCGAGCCGTTACGTCCGACCATGGTCGCCTTGCCCGGTTCATCTTCGCTGTATGTCGCCACCAGGTTGGAGGCATTGGTCGAATTGACAATTCCATAATCGCTGCCGGTATCCCGATCGACATATCGGTTGGCCAGATAAATCGTTCCGGTAGAGGTCGTATAGAGATCCGCCTGATTTCCGGTCACCCGCAGGTTGCCTCCGGAATAAGTAGCGGCAATATCCACCAGATTGGCATATACCGTATATCCCCATGATACTGTTCCAAAGAGTGTGTCTGGGGAATAAATAAAA
>ULYB01080797.1_pt1 | contig 13819 bp, 9 predicted proteins | sample 1961761 | NCBI WGS metagenome assembly ULYB01 (sample SAMEA4835852, study PRJEB28245) | human gut metagenome | biome: gut microbiome; material: fecal sample | place: Denmark | collected 2008
GGTGGGGGCGGCAGGCTCCGTTGGGAGCGACGCTTCTATTGCGCAGGCCGAAAAAAGGGCGCATACGAGCGCGAGCATGAGCACGAGAATAAACCTTCTATTAAAAACCATATTTGATACCTTCCTTTGTATACCAAACAATATTGCCACAGATTGATTGAATAAGCAAGCAACTATTTTGTTAATATTTGATTGCGGCTTTGACTATCCGCGCAAATAGGCGTATTATATTGGGAGAAACGGGCAACCATATGCCCCAAAACAGAAAACGGAGATGCATCATGAGCGAGAATTGTACCCACGATTGTTCCTCCTGCGGCGAAAACTGCTCCAGCCGCAGCCACGACCCGGCGGACTTTATTGAAAAGCTGAACCCAAAGAGCAGGGTAAACAAGACCATAGGCATAGTAAGCGGCAAGGGCGGCGTTGGCAAGTCGCTTGTTACCAGCCTGCTTGCGGTAACGGCGCGGCGCGCGGGGCTTGATACCGCGGTGCTGGACGCGGACGTTACGGGCCCATCGATACCCAAGGTATTCGGCTTGAGCGGAATGGCCGAAAGCACGGAGGAAGCCGTGCTGCCCATGAAAACCGCAACGGGCATAGACGTTATGAGCATAAATCTGCTGCTGGACGACGTTACCGCGCCGGTGGTTTGGCGCGGGCCTGTTATTGCGGGCGTTGTTAAGCAGTTCTGGCAGGACGTTATATGGAGCCATGAGGACATTATGTTCATAGACATGCCCCCGGGAACGGGAGACGTACCGCTGACCGTGTTCCAGTCCATACCGCTGGACGGCATAGTTGTTGTAACAAGCCCGCAGGAGCTTGTTGGCATGATAGTTGAAAAGGCGGTGAACATGGCGCGGATGATGAATATTCCCGTGCTTGGCATAGTTGAGAACATGAGCTATGTCACCTGCCCCGACTGCGGCAGGAAGATATATCCCTTCGGCGAAAGCCACGTTAAGGAGCTTGCGGCCAAGCATGGCATAGGTGTATGCGCATCGCTGCCGATAGACCCAATAGTCGCCATGCTGAGCGACGAGGGCAAGATAGAGGCCGTGCAGATGGACGGGCTTGAGGATATATTCGCCGCCATAAAGGCGCTGCCCGATAATTACAAAAAATAAAGCGAAAGGGTGCAACCCTTTACGGGACTAAGGCGTTATATATTATGATGAAACAGAGCGGCGGTATTTAAGATCGCCGCCCTTTGCTTGTTCACATATTGTTCAATTGCAATATGGTGAAAGGTGATATAAACTTACTGTATATGCTATATATGGAAAACGTTTTGTAACGCAGAAGGGAGCGTGATAGGCTTGGAGGCAGTTAAAAACGCGGCGGCGCAGCCGATCATCCAGACCCGCAACGTAAAAAAGACATATCGCGTGGGCAGCGTTGATATTCAGGCGCTGCGCGGGGTGGATCTTAGCATTATGCCGGGGGAGATGGTTTCGATAATCGGCCCCAGCGGCAGCGGCAAGTCCACATTGCTCAATGTTCTTGCGGGGCTTGAGCATGTTACGAGCGGCGAAATAGTCATTGCGGGCAAGCGGCTGGACAAAATGACGCAGAGCGAGCTTATAGTGTTCCGCCAGAAGCACGTTGGCTTTATATTCCAGTCCTTCAACCTTATGCCGTATTACACGGCGGTGGAGAACGTTGCATTCCCGCTTTCCTTCCGCGGCGTGCCCAGAAAAAAGCGCGAGGCGCTGGCGGTTGAGGCGCTGAAGGTGATGGGGCTTGGCAAGCACCTGAAGCACAAGCCTTCGCAGATGAGCGGCGGCCAGCAGCAGCGCGTGGGCATAGCGAGAGCGCTCGTTACCAATCCGGATATTGTGTTTGCCGATGAGCCTACGGGCAATTTGGATTCCAACACGTCCGACGACGTTATGCGCACCATATGCGAGGTTATGCGCAGCCGCAACAAAACGCTTGTTATGGTTACGCACGACCCGAACATGGCCATGTATGCGGACAAGATAATAAAAATACTGGACGGCAGGGTGGTGGACATACAGATAAACGAGCACCCGACCTACCTTACCCCACGGCCCAAGCGCGCCATAGGCGACGAGCTTGAGGAGCAGTCCGAACAGGCTGAAAATAAAAAAGACAATAAACAGGGAGATACACAAAGATGAAGCGTAGAATAATCGCACTTTTAACGGCGGCCATGCTGCTCATGGCCATATGCCCCGCTGCGTTTGCGGAGCCGGAAACGACAACGCCGCCGGCAACGACTACACCGCCTACGCCGGTAACGGAGGCCAAGAACGTTTCCGTTTCCGTAGGCTCGCCCATAGTGGGTACGGGCACGGTGTTCATTCCCGTTACCATTACAAACGGCGGCGGGGGGGACATAAAGCTTGATCCTACCGTTACCACCAAGGGAACGGTTCTGCCCAAGAGCATTGCTGCGGACGCTGTTACCATACCTGCCGGAGCAAGCGTGGATATACTGCTTAACCCCGCGTTCAGCACAAATAACAGCGGCACGTTTGCCGACCTTTTAACGTTCACGTTTGACGGCGGAAAAATAACCAAAACGGCGAATATAACCATTACGATAGACCCGGCAGCGCCTTCTCCTTCCCCCGACCCGTCTAAGCCTGCGGCGGCATTCAGGCTGTCCAGCTATGACCCCAACGGCCTTGTCGTTACCACCGCATCCGGCAAAAACGGCGGCAAGGTGCTTGTAAGGCTGCCGCTGATGTGCGTAAGCGGCCCGGTCATGAACATAAAGGTCGCGCCCAAGCTTTCAACAAGCCTTGACGAATTCCCCTTTGCAATAGAGCGGGTGGACTACACCGTTGGCTATAACGGCTTCATAAACGCCAACCAGATAATAGAGTTCCAGTTTGACATGCGCTTTGCCGATAAGGTTACGGCGGGCGTGAAGAAGGTTGACTTCACCGTTACCTATGAGCGCGGCTGGGGCAGCGCGGAGGGCTCCTCCACCGAAAGCTGCGACGTGAGCCTGTATGTAAACGTTACAAAGGGCTATGAGGCCGCAGGCGAAACCCCGGGCGGCGAAACCACGCAGACATTGCCCAAGCTTGTTGTGGACAGCTACAGCTTCTCCGAAGAAAAGATATACGCCGGCGAAACATTCACGCTTACCTTCACCGTGCGCAACACCTCAAACGAGGAGGATACCAAGAGCATACTCCTGACCATGACCAACAACGCCGAAACGGGCAAGCTGACCCCGGCGGAGGGCTCCAACACGCTGTATATCGATAAGCTTGCAAAGGGCGAAAGCAAAACGCTGAGCATGAGCCTTGCCACCGCCCCCGATACCGAGGCCAAGGCATATGAGCTGAAGCTCGATTTTGATTACGAGGGCACAAAGACCCGCCCCGCAACGCTTGCCAAGGGCGCATCAAGCGCATCGATACCTGTTACGGTTTTGCAGAAGATACGCCTGAAGATAGACGACCCCACCGTTGACGGCGAGGCCATGGAGGGCGAAAGCGTGCCGGTATATTTCTCGCTTTACAATATGGGCAGAAGCCCCATATATAACTGCATGGTAACCGTTGAGGGCGACGGGCTCTCCCTTGAGGACAGCGTCTTCCAGGGCACGGTTGCAGCGGGCAACAGCATGCGCGCCGACCTTTCCGTAATAACGGCCACACCGGGCCAGATAGACGGCGAAATAGTGATAAGCTACGAGGACGCCCTTGAGGAGAAGATGGAGGAAAGGCTGCCGCTGAGCATTTTTGTCAACGAAGGCTTTAACCCCGATGCCAACGGCGGCATGGACGACCCCGGATTTATTGACCAGCCCACCATAGGCGGCATGGACGATCCTTCCTCCTCCGGCACTCCGGTTTGGATATGGATCGCGCTTGGCGCGGTTGTTGCGGCGGCGATAGTGGTTGCCATAATACTGCTTAAAAAGAAGCGCGCCAAGATGCTGGAGGACGTATGAAATTCCCTGATATGCTCCGCACGGCGTTCCTGAACCTGTGGCGGCGCAAGCTGAGGGCGTTTTTAACGGTGCTGGGCATGGTTATAGGCACAAGCAGCATAGTTGTTATGGTGTCGCTGGGCGTGGGTATGCGCCAAAGCATGATAGAAAGCTACGCCAGCATGGGCAGCCTTACAAACATAACGGTGAACAACTACCGCTACGTTGAAACAGCGGACGGCGGAGGCACGTTTAAGGACGTTAAGCTGGACGATAAGGCCGTGAACAAAATACGCAAGCTGCCGGGCGTTGAGGGCGCAATGCCGCAGATAACCGCATGGGGCATGGCGATGAGCGGCAAATATGCTACCGACGTGAGCATATTGGGCATAGATATGGAGCAGGCGGAGCTTTTCGGCATAAAGCTGGAGGAAGGCGAGTATCCCGGCAATAAGCTTGCGGGCGGCAAGGTGCAGATGCTTTTGCCGTACGAATTCTATAACAATTTCTATGACCCCAACGCCAATCGCTGGAGTCCTGCCATAGACAAGGACGGCAACCCGAAGATTACATCACGCTCAAGGCTCAAGCTTACGTTTGACTATTCAAACGTATATACCAACCAGCCCGGCGATCCCGGCCAGCAGAAGGGCAAGATATATACCCTTGTGCCCACCGGCAGGCTTGCACAGGGCGGCAACGACTTCAGCTGGTACTGCATAATGGACATAAAGGTGCTGGAAAAGCTGGCAAAGGAGAACCCGAACCGCATATCCCTGAACAAGAAGAACTATAACCAGGTTATAGTCAAGTGCAAGGAGATAGACGACGTTTTGACCGTTAAGGCCCAGATAGAGGAAATGGGCTTCGGCGCAAGCTGCATACAGGAATGGCTGAAGCAAAGCGAGGAGCAGCTAAAGCAGACGCAGTATCTGCTGGGCGCGATAGGCGGCGTGTCGCTGCTGGTCGCGGCAATAGGCATAATGAACACGATGATGATGAGCATATACGAGCGCACAAAGGAGATAGGCATAATAAAGGTGCTGGGCTGCCGTATGTCCAATATTGCGGGGCTGTTCCTTACGGAGGCTGCGTATATAGGCTTTTTCGGCGGGGCGCTCGGCCTTGGGCTAAGCTACGGGTTAAGCCTTGTGCTGAACAATTTCCTTGAAGCAAGCGGGTTCAAAAGCGTTATACCGCTCTATCTTGCCGCGGGCGCGCTGGTGTTTTCCATAATGGTCGCGCTCATATCCGGCCTGTACCCGGCCATGCGCGCCATGAAGCTTTCGCCCTTGGCGGCAATAAGGAACGAATAAAGAACAATTGTGGGGGACGCGAAAGCGTCCCTTTTGGTTTGTTTTTACGTCAACCCCTCAGTCTCACTTCGTTCGACAGGCCACCGGAAAGGGGCGCATTTTGGCACAGTGCAAACGCGGCGTACAGTGCCGTACCCCTCGCGGAGCGATCGTTTCAATGGGGTTACGGGGGTGCAGGGGGGCCAAGGGGAAAAAATCGAATTCTCCCCGGGCCCCCCCTGCAAAAAATTTTTTACTCCGCATTGAGCAAAAGCTGCTCGTAATTAGGGAAGGGCCATGCTTCGTGCGGCGTTATGGTCTCAAGCGCATCGGCGGCATGCCTTACGGCGGCCATCGCCGGCACCACCGCATCGCGGCAGCGGCAGGCGCGCTCGTGCGCGCAGTCGGACTCGTCGGCATATTTCAGCGCGGCGTTCAGCTTGCCGCAGGCCGTGTCCAGTTCATTGAGCAATGCCGCGCCTTCGCGCAGTATGCGCATTTCAGGTTCGGTGCCTATGCATATGCTCTGCTTGTAGGATACAGTTTTTGCCATTTCGCCCTGCGCACGGCTCACGGCGGGAATTATCTCCTTGGCTGCCATCTCGGCCATTGTGCGCCCCTCTATTTGGGCAAGCTTTGCGTATGTTTCAAGCGAAACCTCGTAGCGGGAAAGCATCTCCCGCTTTGAGAATATGCCGTATCCGCTGAACAGGGCAACGTTTTCGTCCGCAATGGAGCGATCCTGCGCCTCAACGGTGGTTTTCAGGTTATATAGTCCCCTGCGCCCGGCTTCCTTTTCCCATTCTTCGGAATAGCAGTTGCCGCTGTAAACTATGCGCTTATGCTTTTCATATTCGCTGCGGATAAGCTCCCGCGCGGCCTGCTCCTTGTTTTCCGCATGCTCCAACACGTCCGCAAAGCGCGCCATGGCTTCCGCCACAACGGTGTTTATAACAATATTCGCATCGGCAATGGACTGCGCGCTTCCGGGCATACGGAATTCAAACTTGTTGCCCGTGAATGCAAACGGCGAAGTGCGGTTCCTGTCCGTATTGTCCGCTTTCACGCGGGGCATGGCCTCAACGCCCATGCTTATGAACTGCTGCTCCGCGCGGCTGTAATCATTGCCGGCGAATATGGTGTCCATTATCTCGCCCAGCTCATCGCCTATAAATACGGATATTATCGCCGGCGGTGCTTCCGTCTGCCCAAGGCGAAGGTCGTTTGAATATGAACACGCACTGAAACGGATAAGGTCCTGATGATCGTCCACGGCGGCTATAACGGCCGTAAGCAGGAGCAGGAACAGCGTGTTCTCGCTCGGCTCCTTGCCGGGGTTGAGCAGGTTTTCTCCGCTTTCGGTGGACAGGGACCAGTTGTTGTGCTTGCCGCTGCCGTTCATTCCGGCAAAGGGCTTTTCATGCAGCAGGCATACCATGCCGTGCTTGGGGGCTATGCGCTTCATCAGCTCCATTATAAGCTGGTTATGGTCAGTTGCGCTGTTTGCCCCGCTGAACACGGGCGCAAGCTCGTGCTGCCCGGGCGCGACCTCCTTATGCTCCGTTTTTGCAAACACGCCCAGCTTCCACAGTTCCCTGTCCAGCTCCGCCATGAACGCCTTCACGCGGGTATCGAGCGTGCCGTAATAATGGTCGTCCAGCTCCTGGCTCTTGGCGCTCTTTGCGCCGAAAAGCGTCCTGCCGCAGAGCACAAGGTCCCTGCGCCTGGCCCAAAGCGCCTTATCCACAAGGAAGTATTCCTGCTCCGCGCCTACGCTTGGCGTAACGCGCTCTATATCCTGCCTGCCCATGGCGTGCACAAGGCGCAGCGCTTCTTTATTGATAAGCTGGGCGGAGCGCAGCAGCGGCGTTTTTTTGTCCAGCGCGTCGCCGTCATATGAAAGGAACACCGTGGGTATGCACAGCGTATCCTCCTTTATAAAAGCGTATGCCGTGGGGTCCCATGCGGTGTAGCCGCGTGCCTCGAACGTTGCCCTCAGCCCGCCTGAGGGGAAGCTTGACGCATCAGATTCGCCGACAACAAGCTCCTTGCCGGAAAAGTCCAGTATCGCGCCGCCGTTCGCGCCGGGGGCGATAAAAGCCTCGTGCTTTTCCGCGGTGATTCCGGTAAGCGGCTGGAACCAATGGGTAAAATGTGTGGCGCCCTTTTCTATCGCCCATTCCTTCATTGCCGCGGCAACCGGCGTTGCAATGTGCCTGGCAAGCGGCGCGCCGCGCTTTATTGTGTCCTTCAATGCGGCGTAGGTATCCTCCGCAAGGCGTTCGCGCATCACGGCCTCGTTAAACACCATTGAACCGAAATCAAAATTGTTTGGCATAGCTTTTCCCTTTCCATTAATAATAATTTCAGTATTATAGATTATCTTTATCCACGGCACAAGGGGAGAACCGAAAATAATATATTATCTATTATTTATGCCGCCATAAGCTGTGATTTTATATATGCAGCTTGATATAATAAAAAACCCGGTCGATGCTCTCAACCGGGTATGTGATGCAATATTCAGGCTATTCGTCCTCCTTGGGCATATACCTGAAGAAAGCAAGCGTCATGGGTATTGCCACAAGGAATGTGCATATATCCGCCGCGGCCTGCGCGCACTGCACGCCGGTAAGCTTGAGTATGGGCGGCAGCACGGTTATGAACACAAGGAAGAATATTCCCTGGCGGCAGGCGGAAAGGAAGCTTGCCTGCGCGGCCTTGCCAACGGACTGGAACGTCATGTTCCCTACTACAACGAAAGGAACAGTCGGCATGGCAATGCACTGTATTCTCAGCGCAAGCGTGCCTATTTCAATTACCTTCGGGTCGTCCCTAAGGAACATGGTAACTATTTCCGGCGCGAATATGAACGCCGCCACGCTTGCCGCGCCCATTACGCAAAGGCCCAGTATGAGCGTGAACTTATACGCCGCGCGCACGCGGGCATATTTCTTCGCCCCGTAGTTATATCCGGCAACGGGCTGGTAGCCCTGCCCTATGCCAAGAGATGTTGAGAATATCAGCATGAACACCTTGCTCACTATGCTCATCGCCGCAACGGCAGCATCGCCATACACCATGGCGCTGCGGTTGAGTGCAACGCTTGCAATGCTTGCCAAGCCCTGCCTGAGCAGCGCGGGAAGGCCGGTTTTGAATATGTCAAGCAGCATTCTGCCGCTTATCTCGATTTGGCCTACGCTTGGCTGCACCACCGTGAAGCCCTTGCGGAAATACGCCGCAAGCAGTATTACCGTGCTCACAAGCTGGCTTATGCCGGTCGCTATTGCCGCGCCCGCCGTGCCGAGGCCAAGCGTGTGTATAAACAGCGGGTCAAGGCCAATGTTCAGCAATCCGCCTATGCTTATACCTATCATGGCATATTTGATCTTTCCCTCCGCGCGCAGAAGATTGTTCAACACGAAGGATATCACCATGAACGGCGCGGCTATCAATATATAATTGGCATACGCCTTTGCGTGCGGCAGCATTGTTTCGGTTGCGCCCAAAAGCCGCATGAACGGATCGAGAAACATTAGCCCCGCGCCGAGTATTATAAGGCCGAAAGCAGCCGCCAAAAGCAGCGCGGTGCTTGCAATGCGGTTTGCGCGCCCGTAATTCTTTTCACCGAGGCGGCGGGAGATAAGGCTGCTTGCGCCCTGCCCTATGGTGAAGCCCACGGCCTGGATTATGTTCATAAGCGAGAACACAACGCCCACCGCGCCGGATGCGCTGGTGCCAAGCTGGCCTACGAAATAAGTATCGGCGCTGTTATATATGCTGGTTACCAGCATGCCTATCACCGCGGGTATGCCCATGGACAGCACCACGCGGCTGACAGGTTCAGTAGTCATGCGCTTATACTGCCGCTCCTGCACGTTTGCGGCGTCGTTATTCATGTTTTGTTCGCTTTGCCCTCCGCTGGGCATTTTCTTTTGCATTGGCCTATTCTATCCTTTCAGCAGCGCGCTGAGCTTGCCGTCCGTATCCGCCATAAGCTTATTCAGCAGCGCTTCAACCTCTTCATCCGTTTTTGCGTTTGCGCCTATATACAATTTAAGCTTTGGTTCCGTGCCGCTGGGGCGCACACATATCCATGCCCCGTCGCTGAGCAGGAAGCGCACGGCGTTCATGCCGGTAACCTCGCTCTCCGTCTCTTTTCCCGCGGCGTAATCCATTGCCTTGCCGGAGCGCATATCCTCAAACCTGTCCACAGCCACGCCCGCAAACTCCCGCGGGGTGTCGCTCCTGAGCGCCGCCATAGCCCCGGCTATGCGCTCTATGCCCTCCTTACCGGAAAGGGTGTAGCTCTTTACGGCTTCGTTATAGCAGCCGCACAGGGCCTCTATCTCGCCCAGAGCGTCGCTTAGCGTTTTGCCCATGCTCCTGTAATATACGCAGGCTTCCGCCGCAAGCATCGCCGCGCACACGGCGTCCTTATCCCGTGCAAAGCCGCCCGCAAGGAAGCCGTAGCTTTCCTCAAAGCCGAATATGAACGTGCCGAAGCCCTGCTCGGTATGGCTCTTTTCAATAAGCTCGGATATAAAGCGGAACCCCGTGGGCGTGCACCTGAGCTTAACACCGAAGTGTGCGCATATGGCATCCGCAAGGCGGGTGCTCACTATGCTTTTTGCAACGAACCCATCCGCGGGAATGGCTCCGCGCTCCTTCATGGCGCTGAGTATATAGTAAAGCAAAAGGGAGCCTATCTTGTTGCCCGTAAGCACACGGAATTTGCCGTTCTTTTCACGCACGGCAAGACCCATCCTGTCCGAATCCGGGTCGGTGGCAACTATTGCGTCCGCATTGACCTTATCCGCAAGCTCCATGGCAAGCGTAAACGCCTTCGGATCCTCCGGATTGGGCGCGGTAACGGTCGGGAAGTCCCCGTTCGGCTCGCGCTGCTGTTCCACTATGCTCACGCTTGTTATGCCCGCAAGCTTCAATATGTGCTGCACGGGCAGATTGCCGCTGCCGTGCAGGGGAGTGTACACCATTTTAAGCGTATCGCCCTGCTCCTTAACAAGCCCGGGCCGCTGCATAACGGAAAGCGTGTCGCGGTAATAATCCGCGTCGTCAGCGTCGCTCAACCATGTTAAAAGTCCGCTCGCTTCGGCCTGCTCGGTTGTCATATCGGGGCCGGAGAAGTAATCCTGCCGCTTTATTTCGGCGTATATGGCCTCCGCCTGCTTGGGGCCTGCCTGCCCGCCATCCTGCCAATATACCTTATAGCCGTTGTATTCGGGGGGATTATGGCTGGCGGTTATTACAATGCCCGCTATGCATTTAAGCCTTCTTACCATATATGAAAGCATGGGCACGGGGCGCAGCGAATCATATATATAGGCATGTATGCCCTTTGCGCAGAGCGTAAGCGCAGCCTCTATTGCAAATTCGCGGCTCATGCGGCGGGAATCATATGCTATTGCAACGCCGCGCTCGGCCCCGCCAGCGAAGCCCAGTATGTATTCGCTCAGTCCCAGCGTTGCCCGCTTTATAACCTGCGCGTTCATTCGGTTCGTTCCCGCGCCGAGTATTCCCCTTAAACCCGCCGTGCCGAATTCAAGTTCGGTATAGAACCGTTCTTCTATCTCCTTTGGGTTATCGGCTATCGCCTCAAGCTCCGCTTTAAGCTGCGGGGCAAGCTTTTCCGCCTGCCTCCAGCGCAGATATTCTTCCATATAGCCGCTCATGTGCTCTTGTCCTCCGTTCCCTGATTATTGTTGTTTATATCGCTTGGAATGTATACGTTGCGCGCCATGCTGTACGCGCGTTCATCCCCAACTATAATATGGTCATATAATTGAATCCCGATGCCGCTCAGCGCCGAAAATATCATTTTTGTCATGGCTATATCCTCGTTGCTGGGGGCGGGGTTGCCGCTTGGGTGGTTATGGCAAAGCATTGCGTATGCCGCCGCGTGGCGCAGCGCGCATTCGGCAATTATGCGCGGATAAACCGCGCTTTGGTCTATCGTTCCGCTTGAAACCATGTCCTCGTGTATGGGCTTCAGCCCGCTGTCCAGCGACACAAGGTACATAACCTCGTACCTGTGCGGCCTGAGCAGCTGCATGCAGTATTCCGCAGCCCTTTCGGGATTATTGAGCCGCTGCTTTTTGCGCGGCTTTTCGCTTATGTTCCGCATTGCTCCCGCAAGGGCAATGAGCGTTGCCGCGTATTCGCCCAAGCCTGCGTTTTTAAGCTCCGCCACATCGGCCTTCAGCACAGCCGCAAGCGACCCATAGCGCTCTATCAGCCTGTGCGCCAATGGGTTCACGTCCCGCCGCGGTATTGCATAGGTAAGCAGCAGTTCAAGCAGCTGATGCTCCGGCATGGCCTTCGCACCGAGAGCAAGAAAGCTTTCCCTAAGCCTTTGTCTGTGCCCGGAATGCTCTTCCAACTTATTTCTCCTCTGCCTTCATGTATTTGCGGCCCGCGAACAGCGCAACCATTCCGCCGAAGAACAGCACTATTATGCTAAGTATTCCAAGGGACGCCCTGCCCGTTGCGGCATAGGTTGCGGCATAGAGCGCGGGGCCTATCACGCAGGAGAATTTGCCGAATATATCAAGGAAGCCGTAGTATTCATTGGAACGCTCCGGCGGGATAAGCTGGCCGAAATAGCTGCGGGAGAGCGCCTGTATGCCGCCCTGCACCGTGCCCACAAGCGTTGCCAGTATCCAGAACAGCGTGCTGCTTAGCCTGAGCGCGGCCTCAATATCACCGCCAGAAAGCTCCGCCTGTTCAATATTGAAGCCCATGAAGAAGCCAAGTATAGTTATAACGAAATATACGCACACGGCTATGGCTATCATCCGCATAGCGCCCACCTTCTTAGCCAAGTTGCCGAACAGTATGCTGAAGGGTACCGCAACTATCTGCGTAACAAGCAGCGCAAGTATCATGCCTATCGCGCCAAGGCCAAGTGTCTCGCCATAATTGGTCGCCATGGATATTATTGTATCCACGCCGTCAATATAGAAGAAGTAAGCTATTATGAAGAATAGTATCTTTTTATCCTTCAGTATATCCTTAAACGTTTTCCATGCGTTGCGGAAGGCTTCCTTTGCAAGGGCCTGCGGCGCGTCCTCCACGCTGTATTGCTGCTTTACGTTTTTAAGGAAGGGTATGCTGAACACCGCCCACCATACAACAACTATCAATATGGCAATTTTATAGGAAAGCACGCTTTGGTTCAAAAGCAGCATTACTGCAATGGATATTATGAAGGGAATGGTGCTGCCGCCGATATAGCCCATTGCATAGCCCCAGGAGGACACCCTGTCCATGCGCTCCGGCGTGGTAACGTCAGTCAGGAAGGAATCATAGAAAAGGCAGCTTCCGGAAAAGCCTATGCGCGAAAGTATGAAGCCCACGAGCATCAGCCGCCAGTCCTCAAACGCCGCCATCACGGCGGTGAACACAAGGCCAAGCACAAGGAATCCGGCGAAGAGCTTCTTTTTCATGCCGGAAAAGTCGCCTATCGCGCCGAGTATTGGCGCAAGCACCGCCACAACGAGCGCCGCCGCGCTGACGGCGAAGCCGTAAAGCTTGTTGCCGGTTTCGTTCGCCTGCATGGCGAAATAGATGGGGAATATGGCCGCCATAATATTGGTGGCATAGATGGAATTGGCCCAATCATACATTATCCATGATTTTTCGGCCTTGGTGAAGCGCTTTTCGCTGCGGTCCGCCTTAGATGACATATTTACCCTCCCATGGCAAAAGAAATGATTACACGCTTAATTATAATGCATTGTGCCAAGATAGTACAGGGGGCAATTTGCCGAGGGAATCGGTTAGAGGGAGTTCACCCCCCTTTCCATCACATTTCCCCATGTTTACATCTTTTTAACAGAAAAAATTGTTATAAGCAGACAATTAGCTTGACATTAGTATACCTTAGATTTATGATAAGCTTGATGCGTGGCGTGAAACCAAATTGCGCGGCACGCATGACGAAAAAAGCATTATTATATTTGGAGGTACTACAATGAACGCGTACATTCAGGAAGTCCTGGAGAAGGTTGAAAAGCGCGACAAGAACGAGCCTGAATTCCTTCAGACCGTTGAAGAGGTCCTCAAGTCCCTTGAGACCGTTATCGATCAGCATCCCGAATACCAGAAGGCCGGTTTGCTTGAGCGCCTTGTTGAGCCCGAGCGTGTGATAGAGTTCCGCGTGCCTTGGGTGGATGACGCCGGTAAGGTCAACGTCAACCGCGGCTTCCGCGTGCAGTTCAACAGCGCCATCGGCCCCTACAAGGGAGGTCTGCGCTTTGCTTCTCACGTAAATCTTTCCGTTATGAAGTTCCTCGGCTTCGAGCAGACCTTTAAGAACAGCCTGACCAGCCTGCCCATGGGCGGCGGCAAGGGCGGCAGCGACTTTGATCCCAACGGCAAGAGCGACGCCGAGATCATGCGTTTCTGCCAGAGCTTCATGACCGAGCTCCAGCGCCACATCGGCCCCAACGTGGACGTTCCCGCCGGTGACATCGGCGTAGGCGGCCGCGAAATCGGTTACCTGTTCGGCCAGTATAAGCGCATCCGCGGCGCCTACGAGAACGGCGTTCTCACCGGCAAGGCTCCCTCCTTCGGCGGCAGGCCC
>ULYB01011073.1_pt1 | contig 13474 bp, 8 predicted proteins | sample 1961761 | NCBI WGS metagenome assembly ULYB01 (sample SAMEA4835852, study PRJEB28245) | human gut metagenome | biome: gut microbiome; material: fecal sample | place: Denmark | collected 2008
CGCCCCTCGCGGAGGGGCGTGAATTGAAATACCGTCCTGATCAATCTTCTTCACAGCCGCTTCCGTCGCCCCTCGCGGAGGGGCGTGAATTGAAATATAACTTTATCCATGTATCCCGAAGATTTAAAGGTCGCCCCTCGCGGAGGGGCGTGAATTGAAATTAGTTACGATTGTTCTTGCTCCGAATCTGGTCGCCCCTCGCGGAGGGGCGTGAATTGAAATTTTTGCAAGCTCATCGGCGTCTGCTTCGCGCTGCAGTCGCCCCTCGCGGAGGGGCGTGAATTGAAATCAGCTTCGGCAGCAGCAGCGGCAGCACGGGCGCGTCGCCCCTCGCGGAGGGGCGTGAATTGAAATAAGAATGATTTTCATATCAACCTTTCCGTTGTAGTCGCCCCTCGCGGAGGGGCGTGAATTGAAATTTTTTCTTCGCGGCAGAGCTGGACGGCTTTGCGGGTCGCCCCTCGCGGAGGGGCGTGAATTGAAATTGGATGCAGCGAACCGACGCTTTCTGCACTTGTCGTCGCCCCTCGCGGAGGGGCGTGAATTGAAATCTCATTCGATAGTCGTCCGCCGAAAACAGAAGCGTCGCCCCTCGCGGAGGGGCGTGAATTGAAATAGCAAGCGTACACCGCCATGCTCATCTCTCCACGCCGTCGCCCCTCGCGGAGGGGCGTGAATTGAAATACGGCGAGGGGGCGGAAGTATTAACTACAAAGCGTCGCCCCTCGCGGAGGGGCGTGAATTGAAATACACCTTGGTCTGCGGCTTCTTGCGACGCGGCGTGTCGCCCCTCGCGGAGGGGCGTGAATTGAAATAAAATCGTATGTGAGGTGTTGCGATAACTCGCAGTCGCCCCTCGCGGAGGGGCGTGAATTGAAATAAGCATCCGCTGGAAGTCGCCCAGAATGGCGGATAGTCGCCCCTCGCGGAGGGGCGTGAATTGAAATTGACTTTCGCTCTCGTCTCTGCGACTTGCAGACGGTCGCCCCTCGCGGAGGGGCGTTAATTGAAATTTCCACCCCCAGCGCGTCGGCAATGCGAATCGCGTCGCCCCTCGCGGAGGGGCGTGAATTGAAATTTGATGTCCTGCGGCTTAACGGCGAAAATCTCCGTCGCCCCTCGCGGAGGGGCGTGAATTGAAATAGCGCGCCGTTAAAACGCGCTTCGCAGGAGACGGGTCGCCCCTCGCGGAGGGGCGTGAATTGAAATAAGAGGTGAACAGAAAATTTTTTTGTGTGGTGAAGTCGCCCCTCGCGGAGGGGCGTGAATTGAAATAGAATGCGCTCATCATAGCAGCGCCCGAATTTAGTCGCCCCTCGCGGAGGGGCGTGAATTGAAATGATTATCCATCCTGTCGGCGTTTGAGTATCTTGGTGTCGCCCCTCGCGGAGGGGCGTGAATTGAAATAGCATAGCCAGCACGCGCCCCACCATAGTCATGGTCGCCCCTCGCGGAGGGGCGTGAATTGAAATGAAATAGTAAACCTGCTCAGCGTTAAGTCCTGAGTCGCCCCTCGCGGAGGGGCGTGAATTGAAATGAGGTTGGTTTGCAGCTTGCGCATTTCGTTGGAGAGTCGCCCCTCGCGGAGGGGCGTGAATTGAAATATCGGCAATGCCCATGGATTTCAGCATAGCGCCCGTCGCCCCTCGCGGAGGGGCGTGAATTGAAATTTGCCCGCGTCACCGCGAGATACGCAATTGCCCGTCGCCCCTCGCGGAGGGGCGTGAATTGAAATAGCTTGTTCATTGCTTTTCCTTCCCAGCTTGTACAGGTCGCCCCTCGCGGAGGGGCGTGAATTGAAATCATTTGAGTTTCGGAACGTTCTCCACGCAGGACGGTCGCCCCTCGCGGAGGGGCGTGAATTGAAATTGCCCCGAAATTATCATCTGCGCGAAGCTACGAGTCGCCCCTCGCGGAGGGGCGTGAATTGAAATAATAGAAAACATTCTAATTCAAAAAATCCCTTTCCGTCGCCCCTCGCGGAGGGGCGTGAATTGAAATAATAGAAAACATTCTAATTCAAAAAATCCCTTTCCCGTCGCCCCTCGCGGAGGGGCGTGAATTGAAATCATGTAGCAAGGCAAGCAAGCCAAGGCAAGCAAGCCGTCGCCCCTCGCGGAGGGGCGTGAATTGAAATGCTTTTTTAAGATTTTTCGCAAGTTTTTTGCGTCGCCCCTCGCGGAGGGGCGTGAATTGAAATCTTGCAACGGAGGTTCTGTAAATGGCTAACACGTTGTCGCCCCTCGCGGAGGGGCGTGAATTGAAATGGTGCTGATTTTTTCAGCCCATTCTGCCGCAATCGTCGCCCCTCGCGGAGGGGCGTGAATTGAAATCAGAACGTGATGAACTAACCAGTTACATGCAATCGGGGTCGCCCCTCGCGGAGGGGCGTGAATTGAAATAAGCTGGTCGACGCCCTCTGCGGACGGCGCTCTCGTCGCCCCTCGCGGAGGGGCGTGAATTGAAATCGTCCTTTGGCATGAACGGGGGACGGCATAACGTCGCCCCTCGCGGAGGGGCGTGAATTGAAATAAGCTCAATCGCCCGCGTTACGCAAATGGATGCGTCGCCCCTCGCGGAGGGGCGTGAATTGAAATTTGGAGCAGGCGCGAGAAAGCAAGACAACGACGTCGCCCCTCGCGGAGGGGCGTGAATTGAAATAGTCAGAGCGATGCGGAAGTATCGCGAAAAAGAAGTCGCCCCTCGCGGAGGGGCGTGAATTGAAATGTTTTTTCTTTGTTATTATATCATCTTTCTTTTTGTCGCCCCTCGCGGAGGGGCGTGAATTGAAATTGCCGCTAACCTATCTGGACTGGGCTGGGGGGCTTGTCGCCCCTCGCGGAGGGGCGTGAATTGAAATTTCGGTGATCCCCAGTGCTGATCGTTCGCCTCTGGTCGCCCCTCGCGGAGGGGCGTGAATTGAAATGCCAGCATCACGCCCAACTTTATCACCTCCATTTTGTCGCCCCTCGCGGAGGGGCGTGAATTGAAATACGCGGATGCAGTCGCCGACGTTCTGCCGCGCGAAGTCGCCCCTCGCGGAGGGGCGTGAATTGAAATGCCTTCGGGGCAGTTGACCGCCCAGCTGAACGGAGTCGCCCCTCGCGGAGGGGCGTGAATTGAAATCCTAATCACCGTATCGTAGAAGTTGAACATTGCGTCGCCCCTCGCGGAGGGGCGTGAATTGAAATCATGCGCAAAAGTCCATATTTTGCAGATAGTATAGTCGCCCCTCGCGGAGGGGCGTGAATTGAAATTGCCTTGGCTTGCTTGCCTTGTGCCTATATGATGTCGCCCCTCGCGGAGGGGCGTGAATTGAAATAATAAGTCTGTCGAACGCTTCCTTGTAGAAGTTGGTCGCCCCTCGCGGAGGGGCGTGAATTGAAATTCCGCGGAAGCGCTTGCGCCGTACGCTATGCACGTCGCCCCTCGCGGAGGGGCGTGAATTGAAATCTGAAAAAAACGCAAAAACTTTCAAAAAACCCCTGTCGCCCCTCGCGGAGGGGCGTGAATTGAAATACGCCGTCCGGCTCGAATACGCGCGCCATCAGCGTCGCCCCTCGCGGAGGGGCGTGAATTGAAATCGCGGATATTATCCGCTATGCTTGGCAGGGGCTTGCGTCGCCCCTCGCGGAGGGGCGTGAATTGAAATGAGCCTGATGCACGGCACTGTCGGGATGCCGAGCTGTCGCCCCTCGCGGAGGGGCGTGAATTGAAATCTGAAAAAAACGCAAAAACTTTCAAAAAACCCCTTGTCGCCCCTCGCGGAGGGGCGTGAATTGAAATTGGATTGGGTTGGGGCTTGCGCCCTTGCCCTTCAGTCGCCCCTCGCGGAGGGGCGTGAATTGAAATAATCGGCAGCATACAGTCCGTTTCGACGATTTTGTCGCCCCTCGCGGAGGGGCGTGAATTGAAATTGTATCACCCTCTGAAGCCCTATGCTCATGCCTGTCGCCCCTCGCGGAGGGGCGTGAATTGAAATTCGGCTCTGCTGTGGGGGCCACGGTGCGCTCCTGTCGCCCCTCGCGGAGGGGCGTGAATTGAAATTTTGATCCCTTATAGGTGATGGTATCCAGCTTGGGTCGCCCCTCGCGGAGGGGCGTGAATTGAAATACGCTCTCATTGTAGCTCATGCGGTTAAAGGAGCTGGTCGCCCCTCGCGGAGGGGCGTGAATTGAAATTCAATGGTCTTGGGGCTTGCATCAATGAATGCCGTCGCCCCTCGCGGAGGGGCGTGAATTGAAATAATCGGCTTTTCCTGCTGTTTCGTGCTGGTAAGCCGTCGCCCCTCGCGGAGGGGCGTGAATTGAAATGGTTTTCGCAACCAACAGCGCGCAGTGCATTCGCGTCGCCCCTCGCGGAGGGGCGTGAATTGAAATAGATCGGCAATCTGCTGGAAAACTTTATCAAACGTCGCCCCTCGCGGAGGGGCGTGAATTGAAATGACTGTGGCTGTAGCCATGTGTACCTTGACAAGTCGCCCCTCGCGGAGGGGCGTGAATTGAAATAGGCGTTCGTAGAATTTTGCCTGAAAAAATACGTCGCCCCTCGCGGAGGGGCGTGAATTGAAATAATTCTGCCCCCAGCAAACAGGGGCAGGGGATCATGTCGCCCCTCGCGGAGGGGCGTGAATTGAAATTTCAATGCTTTCGCGAGAAAAATTTGCTTCCCGGTCGCCCCTCGCGGAGGGGCGTGAATTGAAATAAGATGCAAATCGCGAATCGGCTTCTGGACGAGTACGTCGCCCCTCGCGGAGGGGCGTGAATTGAAATATATTCACAGAGATTATGGCGGACAAAATTGACCATGTCGCCCCTCGCGGAGGGGCGTGAATTGAAATCTTGTGGCATCACGATACCACTTTTTTCGGCGTGTCGCCCCTCGCGGAGGGGCGTGAATTGAAATAAGCCGGATCAGCTGAAATTGTATGCCCCGAACGGTCGCCCCTCGCGGAGGGGCGTGAATTGAAATGACATATGCCATCACAAGGCATATAATAAAAGCACAAGGTCGCCCCTCGCGGAGGGGCGTGAATTGAAATACTTTTTGATAATATACGTTTCCGTCACTTGGCGTCGCCCCTCGCGGAGGGGCGTGAATTGAAATAGGATGCGCTCATCATAGCAGCGCCCGAATTTGGTCGCCCCTCGCGGAGGGGCGTGAATTGAAATCTACTGTCATCGCCTACATCATCGGTGAGGGCATGTCGCCCCTCGCGGAGGGGCGTGAATTGAAATCTACTGTCATCGCCTACATCATCGGTGAGGGCATGTCGCCCCTCGCGGAGGGGCGTGAATTGAAATGCGAATGCAGGAAAATCAACGGTTCGCGGATATGTCGCCCCTCGCGGAGGGGCGTGAATTGAAATACAAGGGTTACAATATAATCACAAGGCAAGCGCAAGGTCGCCCCTCGCGGAGGGGCGTGAATTGAAATGAGCTTCGGCAGCAGCAGCGCGGGCGCGTGGGCGTCGCCCCTCGCGGAGGGGCGTGAATTGAAATTATAATACAATCACAAGGCAAGCGCAAGCAAGCCTGTCGCCCCTCGCGGAGGGGCGTGAATTGAAATCGGGTCGGGTATGATGCCGGAAACATAGTCGATGTCGCCCCTCGCGGAGGGGCGTGAATTGAAATAAGAACCGTTTCGGTGAGGACTGCAACGTCCTGCGTCGCCCCTCGCGGAGGGGCGTGAATTGAAATCACAAGGTTTCTATGCTTTGCACATCAATTTTGACGTCGCCCCTCGCGGAGGGGCGTGAATTGAAATGGGCGTTCCGACGACCCCACGTTCACGCCAGCCGTCGCCCCTCGCGGAGGGGCGTGAATTGAAATACTCCTCTCGTAATAGTTCTCGGTGGGAAGTATGGTCGCCCCTCGCGGAGGGGCGTGAATTGAAATAAGCGAGTTACGCCGCGTCGCAGGAAGCAGCAGGTCGCCCCTCGCGGAGGGGCGTGAATTGAAATTCGTCTCTGCTTCCGCATCGTGTTTCTTCGCAGGTCGCCCCTCGCGGAGGGGCGTGAATTGAAATCAGCGTCTACGCCATCCGCGCCATGCTGGAAACTGTCGCCCCTCGCGGAGGGGCGTGAATTGAAATAGCTTGTCGCAAATCTCTGTGCTATGGCTGCACGTCGCCCCTCGCGGAGGGGCGTGAATTGAAATCTCAAAAACGATGATGTTGTGCATGACTTCCCCCGTCGCCCCTCGCGGAGGAGCGGAAATTGAAATAAGCCCGCCGCCCCCCAGCTGCTGATATGCTCCCTATAAAGCGAACAGTGAAAAACTGCAAGCAGAATAGGGGGGCATATTTATATGGGAAGAAAGAGGATAGAAGCAAGAATCAAGAAGGAAGCCGTGGAAGCGGTAAAAAGCGGCAAGCTGACGCAGAGCGAGGCAAGTAGAAGATTAGGAGTTGGTAGAACCAGCATACGAAGCTGGATATCAAGGATGGAAAGCGAAGGAGAAGCAGGGCTTGAAAAGGCAGAGCAAAACCGTGTGTATTCAGTTCAGCTCAAGCGGGAAGCAGTGGAAAGTTACCTGACAGGGGATTACAGCTTGCGGGAAATCTGCGAGATGTTCAAAATTCGCGATAAAAGGCAGCTCCGAGCGTGGCTAAAGGTGTATAATAGCGGTGGAGACTTCAAGAGAATGTCAGGAGGAAGCCTCATGAAAAGCACGCACAAGGTTACGCAGGAGGAACGAATCCAAGTAGCCAAGGAATGCCTTGAATCAGGGAACAACTATGGAGAAGTTGCGAAGAAGTATGGAATAAGCTACCAGCAGGCTCGCACATGGACGCTGAAATACAGGGAGACAGGCGAATCCGGGCTGGAGGATCGCCGCGGCAAGCGCAAGCATGAGCAAGAACCGCGGAGCAAACTGGAGCAGATGCAAATCCGAATTGCGCAGTTGGAGCACCAGCTGTACATAGCAGAAATGGAGAACCATCGGCTAAAAAACTGAAGGAAGTAGAGAGGAGGGATGCCTTGGGCAAGTAAGACAGGTTAGGCAATATACCAGCATTAAGGAGTGCAACGAGAAATACGGAACGCCTGTATCATTCGGCTGCGCTTACTTCCATGTCTCGCGTTCAGCGTATTATGCATGGCTTTCGGGAAAGCTCAGCAAGAGAGAAGAAGAGAACCAAATGATTGCGGAAAAGATGGAGCAGATTCACGGGAAACGGTCTGACAAAGGCTACCGTCGCATCCGGGATGATTTGGAACACGACTTCGGCATTGATGTGAGCGACAAGCGTGTGCTGCGAATCTGCCGTGTGAAGGGAATCAAGTCAACAATTAAGTACAGCAGTCACGGCTGCACGCGCAATGCATCTTGTCTGCAGCATGTGGCAGAAAACAAGCTGAACCGAGATTTTCATGCGCAAAAGCCGAATGAAAAATGGCTGACACAAGTCATGCTTTTCACCACATGCTGGAAGATGCGGGCATCACACAGAGCATGTCGCGTGTAGCCCACTGTATTGACAACGGCCCGATGGAAGGATTCTGGGGCATTTTGAAACGCGAGGAATACTATGGCTCTTGGCAGAAAAAAACTTGTTTTTTTCATTGTCCTCTTGACGGGGAGCGGTTCAAAGAAGGTCGGCAGCCGTGTTTTCATCCTCTGCTTCTGCTGCAAAAAAACTTTCCGCACCCTCTTGACAAAACCGTTGGAATGGGGTATAATAATCAATGTCGCCGATAAAAGCGATGGAATGACGCGGGGTAGAGCAGCTTGGTAGCTCGTCGGGCTCATAACCCGGAGGTCGTAGGTTCAAGTCCTACCCCCGCAACCATTTGGCTCAATAGCTCAGCTGGCCAGAGCATTCGGTTCATACCCGAAGTGTCATAGGTTCGAATCCTATTTGAGCCACGAACGCCGCAGAGAAATCTGCGGTATTTTTTGTTTTGGGCGGAATAACAGGACATTGCAAAAGGCGCAAGCAGATGGCGCAGGTGAATCTGGAAATAGTATCAGAAATCAGACAAAAAATCCCCCTGCCGAGAAGGAAAACTCCTCGGCAGGGGGCAGTGAAAATCGACGGAGGATTAGTCCTCGTCGTCCTCTTCTTCCGGCAGTTCGGCATTGTGATACACGTTCTGCACGTCGTCGTTGTCCTCCAGCATCTCCAGCAGCTTCTGAATCTTCTGGATCGTTTCTTCGTCAGGCAGCGCAACCGTGTTCTGCGGAATCTTGTCCACTTCAGCGGTCAGGAAGGTGACGCCCTGCTTCTCCAGCGCTTCGCGGACGGTGGAGAAGTCGTTCGGCGCGGTGTAGATTTCGTAGGCGTCGTCATCCACCTTCATGTCTTCCGCACCGGCGTCCAGCGCCATCATCATCATTTCTTCTTCGTCCGAACCGGGGGTGCGCTCCACCACCAGAACGCCCTTCTCGTCGAACATGAAGCTGACGGAGCCGGTCGTGCCGAGGTTGCCGCCGTTCTTGGCAAAGCAGTGGCGCACGTCGGAAGCGGTACGGTTGCGGTTGTCGGTGATGGTATCAACGATGACCGCAACGCCGCCGGGCGCATAGCCTTCATAGGTGATCTGCTCGTAGGTCACGTTGGACAGTTCACCGCTCGCCTTCTTGATGGAGCGCTGAATATTGTCATTCGGCATATTGTTGGCTTTCGCCTTGGCAATGATGTCGCGCAGCTTGCCGTTGGATTCGGGGTTTGCGCCGCCATCGCGCACAGCAATCGCGATTTCACGGCCAATCTTGGTGAAAACAGCGCCGCGGGCAGCATCCGCCTTGCCCTTCTTCGCCTGAATATTATGCCACTTGGAATGCCCAGACATCAGAAAATCCCTCCTGAAAAAGTCAGGGAAGCGCCGCAAACCGGCATTTCCCGCGAAATAGTAGCTTGAAAACGCTTTATTATAGCATTTTGGTGCTTGTCACGTCAAGGGTGAGAGCCGTAATTTCGCGATTTTTTTGGGAAAAAACAGGGCAGAAGCGCGTTCTTCTGCCCTGAAATAGTAGGTTTATTGCACTTCGTACGTTCCGACTTGCTCGGATGTGCCGAAGCCCAGCACTTCGCTTGTCGGGCGGGAGTTGGTTTTGCCGCCGTCGTAAGCGCCAATCTGGTTGAGCTGCTTGCCCATGAAGACCATCACTGCCGTCTGCCCGCCGTCCATGTTGAAGGCGATCTGACAGCCCTTAGCACGCATCATCTTCGCCAAATAGCTGATGGTAACGCCTGCGGAGCGCTTCAGGCGCCCTTCGCACATGATGGCGACGTAGTGGCCGGGTTCGACCATGCCGATGGCGCAGCGCGGATTCTTGTTCTCGTTGTTGGCGTAGGCGCGCTCGGACACTTTGCCGTCCAGCAGCAGATACGGGCCGAAGGAGTACACCGTCTGTACACCCTCGTCGATGAACTCCTGCGCCGTCTTTTCCCAGCTGTGGTAGACTTTAAGGCTGCCGTCAGGCATGAACGCCAGCATGTCCAGATTCGGGAACATGGAGTTCGTTACCTGCTTTTCGGTGTACGGGTCGTCGTAGAGAATGCGCCCGTCGCGGATGACAATGCCCGTGTGGCGGTTGTTGTTCACGGCGACGCGGTAAGTGTAGTAGTCCGTGTTCATCGCAAAAACGACGTTGTGCTTCTTTGCGGTTTCGGTCGCGTCCACACGCACTTTGCCCATCTTCTCCGGGTCGTTTTGCACCGTGCGGAGCATTTCGCCCGCGTCCAAATCGCCGTACAGATCCGCCTCAAACCACGTCAGCGGCTGGGTTGCGTCGTATTTGCGCTGGATGATGACTTTGCTGGTCTGGCTGATGTAAATCCACAGTCCCTCGTCCTCGGAAGAGTAGAGGTATTCGCCTTCATCGAGGAAACCCTTGGCGTTGAGGGCGGGCATGTGCGCCATGTATGCGGGCACTTCGGTGGGCGCGGGCGTGGCCTCTACGTTGTTTGCCGCCGCATCGTAAGAACCGGGCGCGTCGTAGATGTTTTCGAGGAAGTCGTCTTTGCGGACGTCCTCGCCTACGGTCGTGAACGCCAGACCAAACACGCGGTTGTCGTACTTCATGCCTGTTTCGGTGACGCTCATGCCGGAGGATGCCTGCGTCTTGTGCAGGGTATAGGCTTCTTCCGCCAGCTCGATGCCGGTCGCGCCATTCATGCTCTTGAGCGGAACCGTCCAGTCAAACGTAATCTGATTTTCGGGGTACAGGTGCAGGTACAGTTTTTTGACCTGCCAAGTGCCGTATGCAATGGTGGACGCGGTGAATTCATCCTCGTTTGCTGCCAATGCAATGCAGTTCTGGGCGGCGTCAGCAATCATCATGTGCTGCTTGTGGCCATACTCGCCATTGGTGTCCTGCGTTACAACGACTTCCGGTTTGTACTGCCGATACAGCCCCACAATCCATTCGTTGACTTTGCCTTTGCCGCCCGCAGATTTATAGGCGGCTTTGAGATTTTTGGCATAGCTGTCCTTGAAATTGCCAATGACCGGATACGTCCGCACGCCCATGTGCCACAGACCATTGAGCAGCTCGGAGGAGCGGGTGGTGTTGGAGCGGCTGAAGTACGCCACAACCACCTTGCGCTGCTGCTCGACAGCGTAGGTGGGAATTGCGCCGCCGAAGAAAATCAGCTCATCATCCGGGTGCGTGGAGAGGAAGAGGATATCCGCCTTCTCCTCCGTCGGCTGCCATACCTGCACCCAGTCAGGCAAATCGCCCTCAGAAAGCACAAACAGGTCGTTGATGCGCAGGGCGGTTTTCTTCTCGCTTGTCACCGCCAAGCGGACATGCTGCGCGGGCTGCGGCAGCGCAACATACGCGTGGAGGAAGCGCGTGTCGCCCGGCACGGCGGTGAACCAGTCCTTGCCGTCGTCGCTGGTCTGGATTTCCCACGATTCAGGCATGTTGCCGAAGCAGACATAAAGCCCGGCAATTGGCTTGCCCTCCGGCGCGGTAATTGCGATCCATGGGGTTTTGATTTTGTTGCTCTCCCAGTAAGAAGTATACTTCTTGTCCGTCATCAGCGTGTATTTCCGCCCGGAACTGCACACCTTGAACTTGCAGTCCTCGGTGATATCATTCGCTTCCGCGGCGAAGGCAACGCTCAGGCTCAGCGCGAGCAGCGTCAGCAGCGCTATCAGCCATTTCTTCATAATCAATGCCATTCCTTTCTATGATACTCCAACCTGAAGAATAGCATAAAAAGAAGGCGATTGTCAACGAAAACCGGCAGAAGAATGGAAAATTTACAACTTCCGTCCGCATTCGCTGTTGACGGAAGGCAGGGAGCATGGTACAATGCAGCGTAGGAAGGGGGGAGAAGCATGCAACAGCCGCGCATCTTTTTTGCCGTGGCGCTGCACGAAAAGTACGCGCTGCCGACAGATGCGCTGTATACGCCAATTCAGGCGGGCGCGGCGATTCATCCGCCGCTGGGGCTGATGCGCGACGATACGGGCGAAAATATCAGCGCGAAGAACGGCAGCTACTGCGAACTGACGGTGCTGTACTGGATGGCGCACAATGTTGATGCGGACTGGTACGGCTTGTGCCATTATCGGCGGTACTTCTCCCTCCGCAGGACAGGCTGCCCGCAAAAGCGCATTCTGACGCGCGCGCAGCTGCTGCCCCTGCTTGATACGGCGGATATTTTTTTGCCGAAAAAGCGGCACTACTGGCTGGAAACGAACTTCACGCAGTATGCCCATGCGCACCACGAGGAGGATTTGTGGAAGGCGCGGGCGGCGCTTGCGCGGCTGCATCCGGGGCAGGAGCGCGTGTTTGACCGCGTGATGGCGCGCCGCTCCGGGCATCGGTTCAACCTGATGCTGATGCGCCGGGACGCGCTGCAAAGCTATGCATCGTGGCTGTTTCCCCTGCTGGACGCGGCAGAAATTGATACGACGGGCTACAGCGCACGGGACAAGCGGGTGCATGGTTTTCTGGCGGAGCGGCTGCTGGACGTGTGGCTGGCACAGCAGGATTACCGCGTGAAAGAACTGCCCGTGGCGCATCTGGAACGGCAGCACTGGGGACGGAAGATTGCAGCGTTCCTGCTGCGGAAAATGGGCATCAAAAACGACCGAACGGCGCGGTGAAGCGGGTTCGGTCGTTTTGCTGAAAAAATATATTTTCGTAGCATTCTTGACAAGCGATTAACGAATGATATAATAATATTATCATAAGCATGCAAACTGTATGCGGAAAGAAGGATTGGTTATGAAAAGAAGAGCACTTTCAACGCTGATGGCGCTGTCCCTGTTCTGCGCGGGTGGGGCAGCAATGGCAGACGGCGCGTATACGCCCGGAACTTACACGGTTTCTGCGGACGGCAACAACGGCGCAATTACCCTGCGTGTTGAAATGACGTCGGATGCGATTGCGGATATCAAAGTCGTGTCACAGAGCGAAACGGCAGGCTTGGGTGATGTTGCCATCGACAAGATGATTGAGGCTATCCTTGTGGCGGGCAATACCGACGTTGATACGGTCAGTCAGGCGACCGTATCCAGCGAAGCAGTGATTGCGGCAGTGAATGCGGCGCTATCTCGCGCGGAAAAGGGTGAAGTGGACACCGTGGCATCTCCCGTGGCAGAAGCGGTGACGGAAGAAACGTTTGCCGACCAGTGCAAGGCGGCGGGCATCGACTTCACCTACGAAGACCCGAATGCGTCAATTTACGATTTCCAGACGACGGATGCGGCTGTGGACGTTATTACGCACGCGTCCGGCAAGGCGAAGTATGTGGATGAAACGGACGGCCCGTGCATCCGTACCCCGCTGGATCTGGCGGCGCGCTCGGCAGTGAAGGTCAAGGTCTACTATTGGATTGCGGATGAAAATGGCGTTTCGACGCTGGAGGAAGCCACGAAGCTCGAAAATGCGCAGTATGTCAGCGTACCGTTCCCGAATGACGGCGGCAAGTACGCCATCAAGCTGCAAAGCAATGGCTTGGGCACGAATACGGTTGTGACCATTGACGAGAACAACGAGCCGACGGTTGCTATTTTCGGCTTGAAGTACACGGTGGATGAGAACGGCACAGATGTTTACACGTCCTGCGCGGTGATGGCGGAAACGGCGACGTACCGCAACCTGATTGCGGGCAGCCCCATTGTCATCTCCTACTATGAATACAATCCCTTTACGGAGAAGAAAATCGGCATTGGCGCACGCAATGCGGGCGCGCGCGTGCAGTGCGAACTGGATCAGCAGCGCAGTATGCTGACGACGATTCCTGCCGAGGGCGAAACGGCGCAGAAAATCAGCGTTGCGGACTATCTTGCGATGGACGAAGACGCACGGAATGCGATTCAGATTAAGTATATCACGATGGTTGCAAAGGTAGTTGCCTTGTACTCCATCGGTTGATACCCAAATAGCAAAGGGCTGCCATGCACAATCTGCACGGCAGCCCTTTTTACAATGGCACTTTTCCAAAGCCCAACACGCGGGCATTGCCTGAGAGTAGTACCAGTTCAATCGCGCGAAAGGGAGTCCAG